>ERZ1026868.8-NODE-8-length-187787-cov-39.608341_pt1 | contig 187787 bp, 178 predicted proteins | sample MGYA00380164_ERZ1026868 | MGnify/ENA primary metagenome ERZ1026868 (study PRJEB33269, sample SAMEA4719800) | human gut metagenome | biome: human-associated habitat; feature: organic feature; material: feces | place: Cameroon | collected 2013-10 ...
AGAGCCTCAAAAGGCCCTCTCATCTTCTCGAATCTGACCGCCTATAACACACACCGACAAAACTGCTCTCCTACAAGCGTTTCTTGCTTTTGCTGTCCATCCCTGATAAATGCCTTTCAAAAAGCTTGCGGCTTGCCACCGCAGGTGGACATTAATATACCGCATATCACACGGATGTGTCAACACCTTGAAACCGTTTTTTTTTATATTTTTTTTGTTTTTTTTATAGAGATTACTTATAGGTATAATAATCATTTGCACCTTTTTTTCCATATCCTGGTTCAGAATTATAAACTGTGTGGTAAAAAAACAAACGTACCGTTTCGCCGCCTTGATTTGTCAAAAAATATACATTGAAATTATATCTTCCATTTTTATCATAGGAAAAGTCTCGATTGTCAAAAAATCTCAAATTCGCATCAGAAAAATCAAAAGAAACAGAATCATCTGCAAATTCGCCTTTATACTCTCCCTGCCAGCCCCATCTTCCATCAAAAACTTCACAAATAACATCCCCAGACAATCTGGATTTTTGACTGAAATTTTATCAAAGCTAAGAATTCCGTTTTCATATTTTTTTTCAATATAAGGATTGCTTAATATTTTTATTTCACCAAGCAAATTTTCACCCTTAGCCACAATTTCAACAACAGATGAATACCCAAGGCGCACAGATTCTTTTCCAGTTTCATTATGATTAAGATTCGCATAGAAACTGTATATTTTTCCTTCATCAACAAAAGGAAAATAAACAAGTCTGTTATTGCCACTTAAATCAATCCAAGCTGTTGTCTGCCAATATTCATCATTTTCTGATTTATACATAATATCCGCGCCATTACATCCGTCCGGCAAATTTGAAAACATAAGCTGAATTCCATTTCCGCTTGGTGAGTTGTATACTGAAAGGCAATTTATTCCTGTTTTTTCTTCATTACTACCATTTTCAGAATTTACCAAGTCAGACAATTTTTCATCATCAAGAGCACCATCAGCCTTGCATCCACAGAACATAGACAACGTGATAAACACACAAATTGAAATTCTTAAAAAATTCTTCATAACAATTCCTCCAAGAATTAATAGCAATGCCGCTCAACAAAGAGCAGTCTCTATTGTACCCCCCCCGGGATTTATCAAGAGCTTTTGTAAAATTTTAATGTTTTACATTTACGCATCTATTAAATAAAATAAGTGTATGTTGAATTTTTACGGAATAATCATTGCGTTTGCATCATTTTTTGTAATTGGAATTTTTCATCCGATTGTTATAAAAGGCGAATATTATTTTTCTGAAAAAATCTGGCCGGTTTTTCTTGCGACGGGAATTTTATTTTGCGCAGTTTCTATTTTTACAAGCGGAATTGTTTCGGTTTTGTGCACAACATATCAGGAGGCGCGTGTCTTTGGAGCATAAGGGAACTTAAAGAGCAGAGAAAACGAGTTCAAAAAGACCGGTTCCCACAGAATAAAAAAAGAAGTCAAAATGCTTCTGCACAAGGAAAAATTTCAGAAGCGATAATAATCAGACCGATTCAGAAAAAAGACAACGGGCAGCTGTCTTCTATAATCCGCGCAATATTTGAAGAGTTCGGAGCACCAAAAGAAAATTCCGTTTATTCAGACAAGGCAACAGATTTTCTTTTTGAAACATTCAGCGAAAATAAAAAATCAGAATATTTTGTTGCGGAACAGAACGGAAAAATTCTTGGCGGCTGCGGATATTTTCCAACTGAAGGACTTCCGGCGGATTGCGCTGAAATTGTAAAATTTTACCTTTGCCCGGATTCACGAGGAATGAAAATCGGAACAAAGCTTTTCAGCCTTGCCGAAGAATGCGCAAGACTTGCAGGCTACAAAAAACTTTACATTGAATCGTTCCCGCAGTTTTCAAGCGCAGTTTCAATGTACAAGAAAAACGGCTTTACAGAACTTTCTTCACGGCTTGGAAATTCTGGACATACCGCGACAACAATTCACTTGATAAAAGAAATTTAAAATCACCTGCATACCATATATGCAATTGTAAGAGCATCCTTTGCGATATTTTTTATGATTGCATATTCGTTTGGCTGATGCGCAAGTTCATCCATAGTTGACCAGACAACAGCGTCAATTCCGGCATTTCTAAGTCCAGCAGCAACTGTTCCGCCTCCAATGCCAACAAAGCGAGGTTCAACTCCGTGGACATTTTTTATAGCTTCAAAAAGTTCTTTTGCAACATGGGATTCTACAGATGTTGCTTTTGACTGTTCCGCCTGAAGCTCTTCAACTTGAATTTTTACGCCGTAACTTTCTTCAGTCTCCCGAATAACTTTATTCACTTCAGCGCGTACTTGGTCAAGTGAATACTGCGGAAGAATACGACAGTCTGCGCAGAAAACATCATCGCCCGGAATTATATTCACGCCGGAAACATTCTGGTACTGCATCGTCGGCTCAAAAGTTGAACGCGAAGGCTCAAACATTTTGTCATGCGCATTAAAAAGTTTTTCAAGTTCATGAACCTTTAAAGCAAGATAGCTTGAAGCAAGTTTTGCATTGCAGCCTTGATCAGGACGAGAACCATGCGCCTGTTTTCCGATTATATGGAACTTGAGCCAAAGAATACTTTTTTCCGCAACCTCGATTGTCTGTCCTAAAGGATCTCCGCCGTCTGGAATAAGAATTCTGTCATTTGCTCCAAAGATGTCCATGTGGTTTTCTATAAGAAAATTCATTCCATACTTTGAGCCGACTTCCTCATCAGCCATAAACAGAAGCTTGAGAGTATGAGCAGGAACAATATTTTGCCTTACAAAACTCAACGCCGCAAGAACTCCGCTGCAAAGCCCCTGCTGATTATCCTCAACTCCTCTGCCAAATATTTTTCCGTCTTTTTCAACAGCCTGCCACGGATTTGTATTCCACATAGAAAGCTCGCCAACAGGAACAACATCAAGATGCGCGCAAACCCAAATGCAAAAATCATTTTTCTCACCCGGAATTTCAGCGACTAAATTCGGACGGAATCCAGCAGGAACTCTTGAGTCTGGAGCATCATAATGCTTAAGATTTTTTATTCCGTTTGACAAAAGCCACTTCTCAAGTGCCGCGCATTTTTTTTCTTCGCCCTCGCCGCCGTTTTCAGGAGCAAGAGCAGGAATAGAAGTCAAAAGTTTTTCAAGCTCCACCATGCTGCAAGTGTTATTTTCTATGTAATTTTTTATCTTTTCAAAATCAACATTCATCTTTGTGTCCTAGAATATTTTTGGAAAATTATAAAACAAAAAAGCCGCCTGTTTCAACAGACGGCTTTTTGCAAAACTAATTTTCACTGTAGTACTTTAAGTAAGCATCATAAGTTGACTTTATCAAAGTATCAACATCACTATATTTTGGCTCCCATCCAAGCACTTCTTTTGCAAGTTTAGAAGAAGCTGTAAGTTGAGCCGGATCTCCCGCGCGTCTGCCAACATATTCAGCAGGAATTTCTTTTCCCGTTATGCGGCGAGTAGCTTCAAGCATTTCTGTAACAGTAATTCCCTTTCCTGTTCCAAGGTTGAGCGTAAGGCTCTTTTTGTTCTTGGCAATGTATTCCAAAGCAAGAACGTGAGCAGAAGCCAAATCCGTTACATGAATATAATCACGGATGCAAGTTCCGTCGCGTGTATCATAGTCGTTTCCAAAAACTTTAAGCTTGCCGCGCTTTCCGCAGGCAACTTCCATCATCACAGGAAGAAGGTTTGCAGGATTTCTTTCAAGTCCGTAAATAACGCCTTCAGGATCATATCCTGCCGCATTAAAATATCTAAGAGCAGCAAATTTCAGATTCTTAAGCTTATCGTACCAGCCCATGAACTCTTCAATTTTAAGCTTTGTAAATCCGTAGTAATTTTCAGGATTCTTAGGATGATTTTCATCGATAGGAAGATACTGAGGCTCGCCAAAAGTCGCTGCGCTTGAAGAGAAAACCATGTTAAGGCAGTTGTGCGCAACAGCAGCATTCAAAATATTTAAAGTTCCGTTTATGTTGTTTATTGAATATTTTTCCGGAAAAATCATAGACTCGCCGGCAGCCTTAAACGCAGCAAGATGAATAAAAGCATCAAATCCGCGGGCAAATGCTTTGTCCAAATCTTCCGGATGAAGAATATCGCCTGCAATAAATTCATTCTTCTTAAAAAGATTCTGGATAAGTCCGCTTGAAAGATTGTCAAAAACCGTAACTTCATGATTTTTCGCCATGAGTTCTTTTACAACGTGGCTTCCGATATATCCAGCGCCACCAATAACTAAAACTTTCATTTGCTCCTCCGCCTTGGATTAAACTGAGAATATAATAATCCAATAAATGCAATTTTTCAATTTATCTAAAAAAAAATGCGCAACAAATTGCACAAAGTTTTCATCACGAAAACGCCTCAAGTTTTTCCGCAGCGCAAAGCCACTGAGCATTAAGCTCTTCAAGCTCCGAAGCGATTTTTGAAATTTGAGCCTGAACAGATTTTGCAGTTTCGCCATTTGAATAAACTTCTGGCAAAGAAAGCTGATTTTCAAGTTCGGATTTTTTTTCTTCCGACTCAAGAATCATGGCTTCAAGTTTGTCTGCCTCTTTTTGAATTTTTCTTTTTTCGGAATCGCGCTTTTTCTGTTCTTCCCACGAAAGTTTTGATTCAGTTTTTTGCTCTGATCTTTTTGCTTCGGGGACTGAATTTTTTTCGCCTTCCGCAGACTGCTCTTCTTCTATGCGCTGCATATAATATTTGTAGTCGCCGACAAATTCTCTGAAAACACCGGGATGAAGCTCCAGAACTTTTGTAGAAAGCTCTTCAATGAATCCGCGGTCATGGCTTACAAAAACAACTGTTCCTCCAAAACTTTTCAAAGCCTCAAGCAGGACATCTTTTGAATGCATATCAAGATGGTTCGTAGGCTCATCAAGAACAAGAAGATTCACAGGACGAAGCAAAAGCTCAAGCAATGCAATGCGGGATTTTTCTCCTCCAGAAAGCACATTGATGCTTTTAAAAACATCGTCACCACGGAACAAAAACGCGCCAAGCATATCACGGAGTTTCGGAACAAGTTCAAGAGGCGCATTGTTTTCCAGACGCTCAAGAATTGTTTCGCTGCCATTTATTTTTTCCGCGCTGTCTTGACTAAAATATCCGACTGAAACTCCAGCTCCAAGTTTTACAGTTCCTGAAAAATCATGGTCGATTCCTGCAATGATTCTAAGCAAGGTTGATTTTCCGGCTCCATTTCTTCCTGCGACAACAAGACGCTCGCCGTTTTCCACAACAAGATTCAGATTTTTTATTATATCAGGTCCGCCGTAGTTTTTGCAGATATTTTCCAGTGTAAGAACAAGCCGGCCGGAATGAGGAGCTTCTGGAAAACTAAAATGAATTTTTTTAAGGTTCTCTGGGATTTCAATTTTGTTTTCAAGGATTTTATCAAGCATCTTCTGACGCTCTTGAGCTTGAGCCGCCTTTGTCGCCTTGTAGCCGAAACGTTTTATAAATTCTTCAAGATGCTGAATTTCCTGCTGCTGCTGTTCATAAGAAGCAATCAGAGATTCAAGTTCAACTTTACGAACTTCCTCATAATGTGAAAAATTTCCAGGGTAACGTTTTAATGTTCCATTAAAAAGCTCGTAGACTTCATTTATTGTATGATCCAAAAAATAGCGGTCATGGCTTACAAGCAAAAATCCGCCTTTAAAATCCGCAAGAAATTTTTCAAGCCAGTTACGAGCTTCAATGTCAAGATAATTTGTAGGTTCGTCAAGAAGAAGAATGTCAGGACCACACATAAGGGCTTTTGCAAGCGCAATACGCATCTGCCATCCGCCGGAAAATTCTTCAGTGCGCTTTGTAAAATCAGAGCGCTCGAAGCCAAGACCAAGCAAAATTTGTTCAGCAAGAACTTCACGCCGATACCAGCCGCTGTTTTCAAGTTCCGCCAAAAGTTCTGAATGCTCAAGTGCAATCTTGTCAGAGTTTTCAGGATTTGACTTTAAAAGCTCGCCAAGAGTATCTGCCTTCTTTTGAATTTCGTAGCCCCAGTCAAACGCCTTGTCTGCTTCTTCCTTCAAAGTGCAGCCTGAATGAACAAGCCCGCTCTGTGGAAGATATGCAATGCGCGCATCCTTTTGAGCAATCCGTTCTCCAGAATCAGGTTCTGAAATGCCAGCCATTATCTTTATCAAAGTCGATTTTCCTGCTCCATTTGCGCCGGTAAGAGCAGCCTTTGTTCCTGCCTGCAAATTCACAGAAACATTCTTTAAAATATCTCTGTCGCCAAATGCAAGCGAAACTTTTGAAAACTGAATAAACGCCATAAAAAACCTATTTTTATAAGCCAGTTCAAAGCAGAAAAAATTTTTTGAATTCTGAAACTAGCTCAGTAATTTTTATTTTTGAAAAAACAAAACCATAGAATTCGCAGGAAGAGAAACTGAAGAATATTTTCTTCCAAAACTATCGTCGTATTTTTCAATTATATTCGCATAAGCAAGCCTAAGTCCGTTGACTTCTTTTTTATAAAGGAAGTTGACTTCACGGCTGGCATTTTCAAAATGGAATGTAGCAACTCCGTCCCAAGAAGATTTTAGAGTTCCGTCAAGAAAATATTTCATTTCAACAATTCCAAAGCCTTTTGAACCTGAAGGAATTACAGACGGAACAAGCTTAGAAAATCCGCTCCACCTGAAAATATTCCCATCATTAAAAGAAAGTGTTCCGTAGTTTCCGCTCTTGAAATCCGGTCCAAGAGTTTGGATAGATTTGTAAAGTCCCTGCCGTCTGTTTTTTTCTGCAGAAACTATTTCTTCGATTTTTATATTTTCATCAAGCGAAACAAAATTGTAAGTCTTTGGTTTTCCGCCTTCATCTGTATATTTTACAATTATGAATTTCGAATTCCGCGGAACAATTTCAACAGGAGCGTCTTTTGCCTTGTAGTCTCCGTTGTCTGATTTTTCAAATTCAGAATACGGAAAACTTACATTTAAATTCGGAAGGCTGATTTTTGTAGTGCCAGAAACATAGCCTGAATCAAAACCGTAGACTGGAACAATGTAATCCAAGTCAATCTGCTTTTTAGAAATCATGCCTCGGTAATATTCAGGATACCAGACAGTTGAAAGAATTCTTTCAAGAGTTTCATCGGCTTTTTGAGCTTCAACAACTTCCGATCCAATTCCGTAAGTTCCATCCAAGTTCATTTCAAAGAGCCTAAGATTGTAGCTAAAGCACCAGCCTTCAGTTCCGTTGTCAGTAAGAACATGAAGCCATTCACCAGAAAGAGGAACTCCGCCGTTTGTAGGAGAAACGCCTTTTTCTTTATAAAGCGTGCGAACAACTTCATTTTTGCGCAGACGGTAAACCTGCTTTGAAGTGTTCAATTTTTCTGCGCGGATTGGAAGTCCGTCCAAAATGCAAAAAGCATATTTTCCTTTATATTCAGAATACTTTTGCGCACGTTTCAATGCCTTTGATTTTGATTCTGGAGCTGAAAGTTTCCATAGAGGAACTTCAATTTTTTCTTTTGTTTCAGGAAGTCCGATTACATAAACTTTGGAAATATTTGACTTTAAATAAACAGGAACAACTGTTCCGTCTGGAATTTCTTTTTCGCCGACATTCCATAAAAGAACCCCATAGCCAATAACTCCAGAGCATGAAGAAAAAGTCAGCATGAACAATGAAAATGCAAAAAGAAAGATTCTATTTTTCATGGCGAATATTTTACAGGATTTTATCATAAAGTTCTACAAAGGAAGCAAAATTGAATTTTTATAATTTTTGATATAATATGAAAACATGAAAGACGAAACAATTCCATTAAGAAAAGACATCCCTGCGGAATACAAATGGGATCTTACACAACTTTATAAAACAGACGAAGAATGGGAAGCGGATCTAAAAAAGATTCCTTCGCTTGTAAAAAATTTTTCATCATTCAAAGGAAGGCTGTCGGAAAGCAGCAGCATTTTTCTTGAAGCTTTAAAAGCAGACGAAGCTCTTGACCGTCAAATTGAAAAAGTCTATCACTACGCAAGCCTTAACAATGAGGCTGACCAAGGAGACAGTGCCGCACAGGAAAAATACAGCCGCGTAATGATGGCATACACAGCAGCCTGCTCTGAAACAAGTTTTTTTACACCGGAACTTCTTGCAATTCCAGATGAAAAAATAAATTCCTGGATAGAGCATCCGGAATTTAAAGACTATAAAATCTACATTCAAAAAGCACTTCATGCCAAGCCGCACATTTTAAGCGAAAAAGAAGAACGCATAATGGCCCTTCAGTCTGAATCCGGACAGACAGCATCAAATGTATTTTCACTTTTAAATGATGTTGACATGAACTTTGGAACTGTAGAGGTTGAAGGAAAACAGCTTCCGCTCACACATAGCACTTGGAGCGACTTTGAAGAAAATCAGGACAGAAAAATCCGCAAGGAAGCTTATGAAAAATTCTACGGAGCATTTGAAAGCCACGCAAACACACTTGCAGCTTTATATTCAGGATCTGTAAAAAACGACATTTTTCATGCACGGGCGCGCGGCTACAATTCATCTTTGGAAGCAGCTCTTTACGGCGACAAAGTTCCAGTAAGCGTTTACAAAAATCTTATAGAGACAGTTCACAAGAATCTCGACACTCTGCATCGGTATTACAAAATCCGCAAAAAAGTTCTTGGAGTTGAAGAACTCCGGCACTATGACGTTTACGTTCCATTGGTAAAATCTATAAAGTCAAAAATTTCTTATGACGACTCTGTTGAAATTGTAAGAAACGCACTTGCAGTTTTGGGAAGCGAATACACAGACACACTTTGTGGCGGATTAAAAGGCGGCTGGGTTGACAGATTCGAAAACAAAGGAAAAAATTCTGGAGCATTTTCAAGCGGATGCTACGAAGGATATCCTTACATTCTTTTAAATTACAAAGACACTTCATTGCGAGACGTTTACACAATGGCGCATGAAGGCGGTCATTCAATGCATTCATGGTACAGCGTCCGCAACAACCCATTTATGTCTTATGAATACACAATTTTTGAAGCCGAAGTCGCATCCACATTCAATGAAGAGCTTGTGTTCGAGTATCTTCTTAAAAATGCAAAAGACCATGAAATGAAAAAATATCTTTTGTCTATGCGCGCGAACGATATTCTTGCAACTTTGCACCGTCAGACAATGTTTGCGGAGTTTGAGTTGAAATGCCACGAAGCTGTAGAAAACAACGAACCTTTAAGCACAGAAGCAATCCGTAGTATTTACAGAAAACTTTTAGAGCAGTACTTCGGACCTGCAATGAAATTTGAAAAATCCAGCGACATGGAAGGACTTCGCATTCCGCATTTCTATAACGCATTCTATGTCTATAAATATTCAACAGGAATTTCCGCTGCTCTTGCACTCGCAAAAAGAGTTGTCAACGGAGGAAAGCAAGAACATGAAGATTACTTTAAATTCTTAAAGTCCGGCGGCTCGAGATACCCAATCGAAAGCCTAAAAGTCGCAGGTGTAAACATGGAAAGCACAGAACCAGTTCAAGCGGCTCTTGACACATTCAAAGATCTTGTTGACCAGCTAGAAGAAGAACTTCTATAAAAAAACGCGGCATAGAAAAAAAAAGCAAAAATAAGCGATCCCGACACAAAACATCGGGGTCGCTTATTATCATAAGGTATCACAGTCGAGTACATACCCTTCTGTGCGAATCAAAATTACTTTTCAAGAATAAATTCTACACGGCGGTTTTTCCAGTTCACATTTGTATCCTTGCGGTCCGCAACTGGCTCTGTTCCGCCCTTTCCTTCAACAGAAAGGCGAGAAGAATTAATTCCAAATTTTACAAGCTGGCTCTTAACATATTCAGCGCGCTGCTCAGAAAGAGAAATCAACGCCTTGCCCCAAACACCTTCCTCAGTTTCTTCCGCAGAGTTATCAGAAATTCTATTTGCGTGTCCAACAATAGTAACTTTGTAATCTTTGAACTTTTTAAGAATTTCAGAAACGCGCTTTAGAACACGGGCATTGTTATCAGCCTGCGCCTGTGTAATTCCAGCCTTAATAATCTTTCCATTAGCATCAACAGTTCTTACACCAAAGTCTGCTTCATTGCTTCTAAAGATAATTGAAGGGATTTGCATTTTGAGTTTGTCGCCATCGCGGACAACAAGAACATCAACATTTATAACGCCTTGGACAGTGCTTGACATTCCAAGCTCATCGCAAGCTGTAAATTCAAAAGGATAATCTTCCGCCGACTGAACAATTTCTCCATTGTTTCCGCGACCGTCCCAAATGATTCTTTTTGTAATTGAAGATTTTCCGCTTGTCTTCCAGAATGATTTTCCATTTCTGTCTTTGATTGTAAAGTTCCAATTTTTAAGTCCGGCAATTGTCTGGCATCCAAGTTCAATGAACAAGTCATCATCATTTCCGTCGTTATCCGGGCTAAAATATTTTGGAGCAGTTCTAACAGAAAGTGCAGGCGGAATAGCAGTGCAGATAAAGCTTGAAGAAGCCGCATCTACAACGTTTCCTTTTGTATACTCAACATGAAGTTTTCCAACAAATGTTCCTTCAGCAATTTTTTCATCCGATGTGTCGCCACCCCAAGTAATTGCAGCCGGAAGATTTTCACTGTCATTGCTAGAAAATGTTTTTACAACAGAATTGGCAGAATCAACAATGTCAAATTTCCATGAAGAAATTCCTTCAGCAAGAGAAACTTTTATACCAAATTTCTGGGCATCAAGAATTCCGTCGGCATTAGGAGAAATGCCTTTGTATTCAGCAGTAACAAATCCTGTTACCGGACGCGCATCCAAGGAAATTCCTGCAATCGTTGTGCTTCCAGAATTTCCTGCCGCATCCTTTGAAGAAACCGCAAGTGAATAAATTCCATTTGCCGCTTTGTTTCCGCTATCGTCTGTTCCGTCCCATGCAAAATCCAAAGCCTTTGAATTATTCCAGACAAAAGTTTTTACAACCTGATTTTTCGCATTACGAATTTCAGCATTCCATTTTGTTTCAACAGAGCAGTCTTCAACTTTTACAGGAATAGTCTGCCGGCTTGAGATTCCATCTGGAGAAAAAATTGTATAAGGCGCAGAAATTTTTATTGAAGGCGCAACTGTGTCAAGAATGAATTCCTGGCTTGCGGCTTCCGCTTCTGTTCCGCTGTTTGCGACAGTTTTTATAACAGCAGAATAAGTTCCGTCTGCGCACCTTGTTCCGTCGTCAGCAAGTCCGTCCCAAACAAATGAAGAAGGAATTTTTCCAGAGCCTTTAAAAGTCCTTACAGCCGTTCCATTGAAAATCTTAAGTTCATAAGAGTCGATTCCACTTGAAGCTTTTGCAACTGGAGTCAAAACAACTTTGTCCTGAACTCCATCTCCGTTCGGTGAAAATGCAGCAGAACTTACAGAAAGCGCAAGTTCAGTCTTGCTTGTGTCAAGCACAAATTCTTTTGATTCCATCAAATTGCTGTTTCCAGCAAGTTCAGAAACTTCAAGAACATATTTATATTTTCCGTCTTTCACAAACTGTCCGTTGTCATCAAGTCCGTCCCATTCAACAGAAGCAGGAAGAACTGTGTCAAAGTCAAAATTCTTTACAGCGGCATTGTTCTCATCAACAATCTTTCCTGTCCAAGTTTTTTCTCCAGTATAGGCTGGCTCCGCAACTTGCTGCTGAGAAATCTGAAATTTATTTTTTCCATTGAAAACTGTATTTGCAGGAAGAGAAACAGCTGCCTTTGGAGCTTCATTGTCAAGAACAAAAACAGGAGAATAAACAGCAGCAGGCTCATAGCCATTCAAATACTTTGCAGTTATTTTTGCGCGGTACTCGCCATCAGCCAAATCTTTGCCCGAATTATTTTTTCCATCAAATAAAAATGAAGAAGGCGGATTTGTTTTTCCAGATTTTGAATAGTAAACTTTGTCGTCGTCTTTTCCTACAATAGAAATCTGCCAGTCGGTAAGAGAGTTCACGCTTGCAGAAGGAGAAGGAATTGCAACTGAAAAATTAATTGTCCTTCTTGCAACCGCCACGCTTCCTTTTGGAGACGGAGCAAAATACCTTGAGCCGTTTATTGAAACTGCGGTTTCAGGCTTTTCAGCAGAAAAAATTATATTTGAAATTCTTGCTTGCTCAGAAGTGTTTCCTGCCAAGTCAGTCGAAGTAATTTCGTAGTTGTAAACTCCGTCTGGCATAATGGACTTGCTTTCGTTTGTTCCGTTCCATTCAATTTCAAGCGGAGAAGAATCTTCCCATTTGTATGAGCGGACAAGATTTCCATGGTCATCTGTTATTTTTGCAGTCCACAGTTTTTCAGTTGAACCAGACTGCTTGATTTTCAACACAGCCTTGTTTCCTTCGCCAAAAATTTTATCGGCACCTTCAAGTTTCGCAAGATTGATTTCCGGCGGAGTATTGTCAACTACAACCGGAAGTTTTGAAGTTGTGGCAGTATTTCCATTGTCATCAGAAGCCGTAAACTGATAGTAATAAGTTCCATCCTGCGCCAACGAACCGTCATCCAAAAATCCGTTCCAGACAATTGTTGAAGGAATATCAACGCCGCGCTTTGGAGTTATCAACGTCTTGAAAAAAGTTTTAAAAGTGAATTTTGAAGGAAGCGAAATTTTGTTTCCGATTGTGCGCACAACATTTCCACCCTCATCAGTGATTACAAAGCTCCATTCTTTTACATAGCGTTTTTCGCGGATTTTTAAAGGAACTTCAAGAGTATCCTGAATTCCGTCGTTGTTCGGTGAAATATACACAATGCCAGGCTCGGCAAAAAGCTCAGAAGAGAAACTGAGCGCAGAGCAAAGTGCAAATGCCGTAAAAATTTTTCTAGTTGTTTTTTTCATTTTTTATTCCTCGTTCCAAAGAATGATTTCAGGAGCATCGGTGTCTTTCAATCCCAAGTCAAGCCTTGCGCCAAAACTTACAGCCTGAATTCCTGAATAAAGAGTCTGCGTTGCAACAGAAGGAGTTATTTCGCTCTTTTCCCAGTCTGAATTAGTTTCTGAAAATTTCTTAGAAGTTATTCCAAGTTTTAATGAAACGCCAACTGAAACACTGTTCACGCCGTCTGCCTTTCCTTCTGAAATTTCGCGGACATTCGCCTGCCAGCCAAGAGACAAGCGGACAAATTTGTTATATTCAAATCCAACTCCTAAATCCATTATACAATTCTGAAAAAATGGAAAGGCAAAATCCGTGCTAAACGAGCCAGTCCATTTTTTTACTTCAAAAACAGTCGAAGCAAAGGAAACCCTTGGAGTAAGCATAGACGGATAAGATGAAGAATCCTTCTTTTCATCAATTCCAAGTGTTTCATAGTCAGCAGGCTTTCCAATATTTAAAAGAGAAATTCCAAACCTCGGATTTGTAAAAATGCCAAAGCTGCTCATTTTATAAAGCGCACCAAAATCCACTCCAGCAGAAAAATCAGAGCCGCTTCCCATATAAAGACCGGTATACGCATTTGCGCCTACGGAAAGTCTTTCATTGACTTCTTTTGCCAATCCGGCGTGAAAAACCAAAGTCTTTCTTAAATCCATTCCGTAAAAATCAGCAAAAAGAGCGTTTGCAGTAAGCGAAACAACAGACCATTTTGTAGGAGCAATCATTCCAGCCTGAAATCCGCCACCAACAGTCTTATCGCTGCTTTCGCCTTCAATTTTTATTTTATCAAAGTTATAAAAAACAGTTCCGCTAAAATCAATATCAGCACGCTGCACACCAGCAGTAAGGGCGGGATTATAAGTTATGGACGCAGGAACAATCGTAAAATTCGGACCGCCAGCAGCAGATGCGGCACCAGACATAAGCTCAGGATGTGCAAGTCTATAAAGATCTTCACCACCATAAGGCGGATTGTAAGCAAACAGTTCAGACATGCCTGCTAAAAAAAACGCAGCCAAAATTACTTTTTTCATAAAGCAAACCTCCAGTTTCAAATTATAACGAAAAACAAAACTATTTCAAATGAAATAAAATTTTTATTTACCGGAAAGCAATGCGCGCTCAACTTCATCTATGACAAAATCAGGAGTGCTTGCCCCGGCGGTAAGTCCGACAGTTTTTAAAGAAAAAAAACTATCAGGAATTTCAGAAGAATCTTCTATGAGCGCAGTTTTTCCGCAGATTAAAGAAGCCGTTTCAAAAAGCCTACGTGTATTCGCAGAATTCTTTCCGCCGATGACAAGAATCGCATCCACTTTGCCTTCAAGTTCTTTCAATGCGTTTTGCCGCTCCATTGTCGCTGAGCATATAGAATTGAAAATTTGAACTGAAGGATTTTTCTGCTTCAATGCTGAAGCGATTTTTTCAAACTCAACAGGACTGAATGTTGTCTGCGCAATCAAAACCGTTTTTTCAGGAATTTCAATTTTCAAAACTTCTTCTGCGCTTTCCACAACAACAGCATGATTTTCCGCATAGCCTGAAATGCTTACAACTTCACCATGATTTTTGTCGCCCGCAATCACAACAAGAAAACCTTTTTTTTTCCATTCAGCCGCTCTCTTCTGGCTAAGGTGAACTCTTGGGCAAGTCGCATCAAGAATTTCCGCCCCTTGATTTTCAAGAACAGACACAACTTGCGGCGTAGTTCCATGCGCACGGATTACAACAACTGAACCGCTCTTTGCCTTTGCAAGTGAAGATGGCTCAAGAATCTGCGCGCCTTTTTTTTCAAGAGAATCCATAACAAGAGGATTGTGAATCAAAGGTCCAAGAGTAAAAACTTTCTTATGTCCATTTTTTTCTGAATTTTCAAGAGCAGCGGAAGCAGTTTCAACTGCACGTCTGACTCCCATGCAAAACCCAAGAACTTTGGCACGAACAACTTTCAACAGCAACTCCAACGCCAGTTTCAAAAATCTTATCGCCTGAAACTAGTATATAAAAGAAAAAAGCCGCAACTAAAAAAGTTACGGCCTTAAAATAATTCCTTATCAAGCGGAAAAAATCCGCTTAAAGCAATATTTAAACATTCTGTGTTGAATTAAACGAAAGAACATTCTTGTTGTTATGCGGCCTTACATGTTTTGCAAATTCTCCCGGCTCCCAGTTACGGCGCATCAAAGACACAAAGCCCGGAACAATGAGCATAGAAGAATAACATCCAGAAACAAGACCGACTGTAAGAACAATCGCAAAGTCTTTTATGCTTCCCGAAGTAAAAACAAGAAGCGCAACAGAAGCGAACATTGTTGTTACAGTTGTGATAATTGAGCGCGATAATGTTTCAGAAATCGAAGCATTCAATATATCGTTAAATTTCTTTGTCTGAATCAAGCTTATATTTTCGCGCACGCGATCCAAAATAACGATTGTGGCATTGATTGAGTAACCAAAAATCGTAAGAACCGCCGCAAAGCTTGTCGCAGAAAATTCAACCTGTGTCCATGAAATAAACGAGAACATTATAAGACAGTCATGCACAAGTCCGATTATAGCACCGGCCGCAAAATCCCAGTGGAATCTTATAGCACAGTAAATCCAGATTGCAAGCAAAGTTACAACTGCAAGAATAACAGACTTGATTGCATTGCTGCTAGAAAATCCTGAGCCTACAAAGTCAGTTTTAATAATCGCAACATTGCTTTCGCCGAATTTTTCCTTGAGCGAACCGATAATTTCTGCCTGAAGAGAATCAGAAGAAATATCGTTCTTTGAAATTGCCGCGCGAATCTGGAAACTTCTGTTTGAATCATCTCCAAGTTCCTTTACTTCAACGCTTTCAGAGGCAAGAGCCGAGCGGACATCATCAATAGAAACATTTGTTGATGCGTCTGAAACATAAAGCAAAACAGGAGCGTCTGCGGAAAGACGAGAAGTTGAAGAGCTGTCCAAATAAATTCCGTAAGAACTTACATTTTCAGCGCCTTTTACAGAAACTGAAAGTCCGTCAACTTCAGAAAGAGAAGCCGCAATATCTTTTATAGAAGGATTCTGCGCATAAGAAAAAATTTTAGTTTCGTTTTCTGCGCTAGTTCCTGTTATAACAAGTTCCAGTGCAGTGCTTGAAGTTCCAACACTTATATTTGCAGAACCGTTGTAGGAAATTTCAATAGCAGCCGGACCAATGCGGACTTCTTCCAAAAGACCAGGCACAAAGTCAATGCCAAAGTTTATTCCGCGGATAAAAAATCCTGCGATTCCAAAAAGAATCAAAACTGAACTTAAAACAGCGCAGGCAGGAAATGCTTTACTGAATTTTTTTACTGTTTTCATTATTTAATCCCCCAGCCAATGCTGATATTCTTTACTTTTAAGACCTCTGTCTGGAAATCAAATATAAGGCGAGAGACAACCAAAGCTGTAAATACAGTTGAAACTACACCAATCGCAAGGCTCACTGCAAATCCCTGAACGGCACCGCTTCCAAGCTGTGTCATAAATATTGCGGCGATAAATGTTGTGATATTTGAGTCCATGATTGCCCAGAATGCGTTGTCAAATCCCGCGCTTACACTAGAAACTCTGTCTTTTCCAAGGCGACGTTCTTCCTTTATGCGTTCAAAGATAATAACGTTAGCATCAGTTGCCATTCCGATTGTAAGAATCATACCGGCAACAGTCGGCAAAGTGATTGTAAGATTAAATGCGCTCAAAATACTGAACATGATATAGAGATTCAAAACCTGAGAAACACAGGCATTTATTCCAGAACCCTTGTACCATATAAGCATGAAAACCATAATTGAAAGAAGACCAACTGCAACTGCCAAAAGTCCCTGACGGATTGCCTGTTCTCCCAAAGAAGCTCCAATTACCTGTTGGCTTTCTACGCTAAGAGGAACATCAAGCCAAGCTGTCTGCAAAACCTTGCGCAAGTTCTGGGCTTCACGCTGTCCAAATCCTGTAATCTGAACGTTTCCGCCTGTAATGGCTGTATTTATAGTAGCATTTGACTTGATTTTATTGTCGCTGATAATGCAGAGGTTTTCACCAACGTGCTCGCCAGTGAATTTTCCAAAGATTTCAGCGCCTTCAGCATCAAGAGAAAATGTAACCGCAGGACGTCCTGTAAGCTCTTCCGCACCGACATCAGCTGACTTTATGTGCTTTCCGTCAAGAGCAACATCTTTCTTCACAACAAGATAGCCTTCGCGCTGGTCAAGCCCGTAAGCGTCCGTCGTGTAGTAGCCCAAAACTTCGCAGTCGTCAGGGATAATTGAAGGATTAACAAGATTTCCTCTTATATCAAAAGTTGTATCAGGATTGTTGTAATAATAAGCATTGAAATTTGAAGTAGCCTCATTGTCAACAAGGCGGAAATTCAAAATTCCGCGTCCTTGAATTATCGAGTTAATCTGATCAGCTTCTGCAGAACCAGGAAGCTCAATGTAAATTCTATCCTCACCCTGCTGTCTGATTGTTGGAGAACTCAAGCCAAAGCGGTCAATGCGACTTGTCAAAGTTTCAACAGCCTGCGCCATTATATCAGCTTTCAAAGTTGCAGTGTCTAAAACAGCGTCGCCCTGCTTTGCAATAACAGAGTCAAGATCAGCCTTTACAATTACGTTCATTCCGCCTGAAAGGTCAAGACCAAGTTTTACAGAATTCTTATAATAGTCTTTTGTCTTAAGAATCTTTTTTCTATAAATTCCTTCGATAAAAGAAGCAAGCTCTGATTTTGAATCAAAAGAATTCAAAGCGTCTTTCAAAAGGATGGTGGCAGGAGCTTTTTCTCCAGCAGCCTTGAAATTCATCTTTGCCTGCTTTAAAAGCCACTGGTTATCTTCTGGAACAGGAGCTTCTGGATTTGCTTTTACAGCATCAACTAATTTTCTAACTTCAGAATTAGCCTTGAAGCTTGAATAATTTTTTATATTTTCCAAAGAACTCAAGGCAAGAACCTTGTCTTCTTTTGGAGTGCGTACATACCAGCTGATTGACGGCCACAAAAAGGCAAAGCAAACAGCCAGCACTGCAATAATCATAAAAAGCCGGCTTTTCTTACTCATCTTTTTTTTCCTCTGAAGCAGCAGGCTCTTTGTTTTCCGTGCTGGCTTTTAGTTCTTCTTTCTGCTTTTTTCCTGATTTCTTTTCTTCAGTTTTTTCAGCAGGCTTATCAGAAACAACAGTTGCAATTGCAGAGCGGTTGAATTCTATTTTTGTATTTTCATCAACTCTTATTGTAACGACATTTGAATCTTTTTTTACAGAACTGACAGTTCCATGGATTCCTCCGATTGTAATTACTTTGTCGCCCTTCTGAAGCGCATCAAGCATTTTCTGAAGTTCTTTCTGCTTTTTGTTCTGCGGACGAATCATAAAAAAGTACATGATTCCTATGATAAGAATGAGAGGCAAAAACATTCCAAATCCGCCGCCCATAGCCGCAGGATCAGCTGCCTGTAACAAAAGTGAATTAAACAACATATTAAATTCCTTCCTTCGTAATTAATTTAAAATGGTATGAAAGGATAGCATTATTCGCATAAATTTACAAGAGAATTATTTAGAGGAATTCATTTCATAAACTCTAAACTTTCTTGCGCTAATTGGGATAAAATTTTTTTTCAATAAGAGGAAATTATCTTCCTAGCAACTTTTCTAGTTCTGAATTTTTGCTTAGATACAAAGAATTTGACGGGTCAAGAGCCACAACTTGCTTCAAATAATACTGCGCCCGCCTCCAGTCTTTTTTTGCATAGTAAATTTTGTAAAGACTGTAAAGAGAATCCTTGTTGCGCGGGTTTGCAGTCAGGCTTGCCCTTAAATCCGCAAGAACTGAATCTTCTGTTCCCTGAATCTGGCTGCGTTCAAAATACAAAAAGCTTTTCATTTTTTGACTGGCGGAAGGCAAAAGACTTGAAATGAGCTGCATCGCTGAATTTTTTTGTCCGGAAGCAGAAAGAACTTTTACGTAAGCCATGCACGAATTCTCATCAGCGGGATTTTTCTCATAATCCTTTAGCGCAAGATTCATCGCCTCAGTGTTCTTTTTTAATGCAAGGCAAATATCGATATGCCTAAAAAGCGAAGTTTTTTGCACTGAAGGAATCTGCATAAGTCGTGAGCTTAGGGAATACGCCTTTGCATAATCAGATTTTTTTATATATTCATCCAAAAGAATTTCCATTGCCTGAACATTTTCTGAATCTTTTTCAAGAACTTTTTCAGCAAGTTCAAGAGCTGTCATTCCATTTACAGAAAGTCCCGCAACAGAAGCAGTTTCTGCGGCAACAAGCAAAGTTTCAGAATCATAAGGATATAAGTTAAGAGCAGTTCCGGCGGTTTCTATAGCGGCGGCATTATTCTTGCTCCAGTCACGCAAAAGCTGTGTACGCAAAAGATAATATTCCTTGGAAGTGGAATTTTTCTTTTCAACGGCATCAAGCAAAGAAGAAGCCCTGATATAGTCCTGATTTTCCATTAGGATTTTTGCACGCAGTAAAACATAGCTTGTGTTGTCCGGTTCAAGCAAAAGCACACGCACAACAAAGCCTTCTGTCTTGTCAAAGTCCCCAAGATGAAAAGCAGACAGAGCGCAAGTTTTTAAAAGCTCTGTATCCTGTGGAAAGCGCGACAAAAGTTCTTCTCCAAATGAAAGCGCAAGCTCATACTTTCCAGTCAAAAAACAAGCCTTTGCCACAGACTCAAGAATTTCTTTTGTTCCTCCAGCATATTTTCCGTTGCTAAGCTTAAAATATTCCAAAGCCTTTTCATTTTCGTTCTGCTTTAGACAAAGAATTCCCATAAGATAATTTGCAAGAACTGAATCAGGACAAAGCTCAAGAGCAAAATTCAAAGAGTTTTCAGACAGCTCATAATAATCTTCAATTGTTACTCCTGATGAAGTCAAAAGAACCAACGATGGAAGCATAATGGAAAGAAAATCAGAGAGGTTCATGCTCAAATCATAAATTCCCTTCTTTGCGCTTTCAACGGCACCAATGTACTGATTTGTCCTTGCAATAGGCGGAACACTCCAAGTAACGGCTTCTGACGGCCAGGCAAGTTTCATAATTTCCGCGGAAATATAAAGAATGCTTTTTTCAGCGTCGGAATAGTCATCGGGAGAACTTTTATGAATTGAAGCTGCGGCCTGCCTTAAACTTTGTGGAGAACCGATTTCCACAAGGCGCATTGTTTCTTTGTCGATAGAAGAAAAAAAAGACCTGTTTTTTGAAGGAGAAACTTGAACCGCGACTGCCGGCAACTTTTCTTCGGATTTCGGCGCAGGAGAAGGCGAACTTGCGCAAGAGAAAATAAATGGCAATGTAGCAAAAACAAGATAAAAAGTTCCACGCATTTTCCGTAAAGAAATTCTTTCTGAAATTGTGGCATCTCTAAAAAATCCGGTCACAGTTTTCCTTAAAGCAAATTTTCTAAAAGCTGTCATCTGAAGAATCATCCTTTATATACGGAAATTCCTCGCTGTTTATTCTTTGAACTCCATAAACAAGAATAAGAAGAATTCCCAGAACAAAAAGGACTATTGGCCAGAAAACCGAAATAAATTTTGCAAACGAAATATGAAACACATGAAGCGAAAAAAGCAGGAAAATAATTCCCAGAACAAAAAGTGCGACAGACGGAAAAAGAAAAACCGCCCTGATTTTTTTATAAATGAATAAATCTGAAACAAGAAAAGCAAGTCCGGCATTAATAACAATAACCGGCCAAAGTTCTTTTAAATTTAAATGTAATAATTCTATGTTCAGCAAGGCAAAAAAAATGCTGTCAAAAACAAGCATGAATCCCAATGCAATGTAAAGGCTGCGTTTTCTTAGTCCTGCAGGAGAAACTTTTTTTGTCCGCTCAAGATTTTCCATAGTTTCATTAAATAATAAGATAAATTTCGATTCTTGACAACGGCTTTTAAAAACTTACAGGAACAACTTTGTGATTCAAATTTTTAATTGAAAATAGTTTCTATAATATGGTAGAATAAAAGAATGATTCGGAAAGTTTTTAGATTTGCGGCGGCGGCTTTTTTTTCCATAATTATAATGTCATGCGCAAAAGACAGAAAAGGCGCAATTCTGCCGGAAGCTTTTTCAAAGCAATACAAGAACACACAGAATCTTTTGATTTCGCTGCTTGAAAAAAAAGAAACAAAGGGAGAAACAAGATATGCGGTTGTAAACAGAATCGCAAACAATATGCTTTCCGTAAAAGACTATGCGTCGCTTGTGCATTTTCTTACAAACTGGGTTGAACTGCACGAAGACGATTCTTATAACGCATACTGGCTTTTGATGACAGCTTATGCTTACCTTGAAAACGAAGCAGAGCCGATAGCTGAATACTATTTTGAGCGGATTATAAACAACTACAACGATCTTATTGTTCAGGGAAAATCAATTCATTTTATTTGCCTTCAGCATTTGATTCAAATCAGCTCAAGCCCGGCAAACAGAATTTCATATTTCAACCAGCTTATAAGCAGATTTCCAAACAACGTAAGCACAACGGAACTTTTCTACAGGCTCGCCCTTGAATACGAAAAGGAAGGCGAATGGAACCAGGCAATCCGCTCATACACGCAGTTTCTTGACCAAGACGACGCGTCCACGCTGCAAATTTCAGGCTACCCTAACGCATATTTAAATGCAAAGCAGCTTATAGATTTCAGCAATTCAGCAAAAGACTGGACATTTGAAACTCTTGACGCTCTTGTTGCGGCTGTAAAATCTGGAATTTCATCATACAATTACAGAGCCCTTGACCGCTACAAATCAAAAGTCAACTTTTTTGCAATGTCCTGGCGGCAAGTTGAAACTGACATAAATGCCCAGGAAAGTTTTTCGATGCGCTCATTTATGCGTGGAAACAGAATCCGTTACAGCGCGGAACTCGATCCGTCATCTTCTCCAACAGAAGCATATTTGCGCACAACAGGCTGGAGCAACTACGTAAATGTCTGGTATCTGTATTTTAGAAAAGTGAATTTTCCAGCTGACCCGGAAATCCATGGACGCTGGGAATGGGCAGGAATTTACTTTGGTGAAAAATTGTAATGAAGAAAAAAATTGCAGTTTCTATATTTTCAGTATTGCTAGCCTCGTTTATCTTCGCGGAAGAGCCTGTCGCTGATTTTGAAATTGACTTTTCAGCCTTAAAAAATGAAAGTCCGGCAAAAACAAAAATCATTTCTTCAGAAAACAAAAAGAAAACTTCTGCGCAAAAAAACTATATAATTCCAGAACCAAAGCGCAAAGACATCGGTATTTCTGGAGTTTTCAAGGAACCGACATTAAAGTACCGGGAACGTTACCTTACATCTTCAAACAGACAATGGCTCGCTGGTATTCTTTACGACTCAATTCCATACAGACCATACATAAGGGCGAAACTCAAAGAGAAAAAAATGCCGCTTTATTTGCAATATCTTCCGATTGTTGAGTCAAACTACAAGCCAACAGCGGTATCTGGCTCAGGCGCAACCGGGCTTTGGCAGTTTATGGCAAACAGCATGCATCCTTATTTAAAAAAGAATGAATATTTTGACGAGCGTCGCGATCCCTGGAAAGAAACAGATGCCGCACTATCAAAACTAGCGGAAAATTTCAAAATGTTTAACGACTGGCATTTAGCAATTGCTGCGTACAACATGGGAGCTGGAGCTGTAGGACGAATTGTAAAGGCGAATCCTGGAAAAGATTACTGGGCTTTGTCTGAAAAAGGACTTTTAAGCAAACAGGCTTCTGAATATATTCCAAAACTTATAGCAATTGCAGACATTGTTGAAAATTCGGATTTTTATGGGGCTATTGAAATTGGAGTTGCAGACAAGAGAATTGAAGGAGTTCCTCCGGAAAAGTTCAGCTACCTTACAATAAAAGGCAGCATAAAACTTTCAACTGTAGCCAAGGCAGCCGGAATTTCTTTAGAAACTGTAAAAATGCTTAACATCGAGCTTCTAAAGGAAATGACACCGCCCGAAACAACTTACAGATTAAGGCTTCCGGCCGGCAAAGCAAAAGTCGCCGCAGAAAACCTTCGGTAATTTTTTACATTATCTTTTTGCCTGCGTGCCAAAGTTTTTCAAGCTCATAAAAGTCTCTTGCTTCCTGGCTCATAAGATGCACAACAATCGGACCCAAGTCAATCAGATTCCAGTCATTGCCCTGTGAAGTCTTGTTATGAATTTTATGGATTTCAAGATCTGTGTCTTTTATGTAGTCTTTTATTTCCTTGTAAAGACCTTGCCAATGCGGACCGCTTGAAACTGTTGCAATTACAAAATAATCAGTCCAGCTGTTGAGCTCAGAAACATCAAGAACACAAACATCCGTGCCTTTTCCATCTTCCATTAGCTTGGCAATTTCCAGCGCCATTTCTTTTACAGTTTTTTCCATTTTTCCTCACTCGGACGATTTAGAAGAACTTCCTTTTACAAAACGTCCATTGAAATCTTTGCCCAAAATAATTGTAAAGTCAGCCTGAGCAGCACTTGTGGAATCAGCATTTTCCGGCATAACTTCCTCGTCAATTATATTTGTGCAATGAATAAAATTTCCTAAAGTTTTTGCAGCTTCAGAGTTTCCAATATGATTTATAATTTCAGTTTTTTCATAGTCATTACGGTCGGCATTTTTTGTTTCAAGGACTTCATATCCCGCGCTCTGCAAAAGGAAAGAAGTATTGCGCGCAAGTCCCTGCTCCGTTGTTCCATTTTGAATTACAAGAACATAAACACGGTTTTGATTTCCAAGATCACCCGAAACAAGAGAACTTATAGCCTGATTTATAACATCCTTTATGAGCTGACCGTCATAATACGGAAACAAAAGAGTCTGGCCGTCAACAGTTCTTAAACTTCCTGTTATAGTCTGAATTGAAAACCGCTCGGTATCAATCAAAGAAAGCTTTTTCATCAAGTTATAGAAATTCTTCTTGTCTATGTTTGTTTTGATTTTTTCCTCATAAACTGAAAAATTATTCTTTGCAAAAATAATATTGCGGTTTTCTTTTAATGCATAAATAAGGGAAACAAAAACAGCCTGACGTCTGTCCTCAACATCGCTTGCATTTTCAGACGGACTTTTGTACATAATATAGTCATGGATTTTATCTCCATCCAGAACGACAGCACCGCTCGGAAAAAGGCAACGCATTCCGTTTTCATCGGTTTCGTCAACAGGAAATGAAATAAAAACATTCAGTCCGCCAAGATAATCTGCAAGCAGCTCCAAGTCTGAAAGCTTTATTTCAATTGTAAAAGGAATTTTCTTTCCGATAAGTTTTTCAATTTCGTCTTTATAAGAAGCAAGACCTTTTTCCTTGTAAACTGAATCAATTCTGTCCACTCGTCCAAGGCTTTTATAAATCGCGCCGGTATTTCCCAAAATATCAAAAGCGGATGCCTGTCCTGTCTGCGGATAAAAAACGAGAACATCAGTTGAAAGCACGTTTCCGTCATCATCCTTTAAAATCCAAAGGCTGTTTATAACAGGATTCAGCTTAAGATTTTCTTCAATAGGATCCATACGAAGCGATAAAACGATAAAGCCAACAACGCCAATAATAATCACAAGAATAGTAAGAAGAAAAATTCCATTTCTTTGTTCTTTTGAAATACTCATTTTTACAATTCCTAAAGCTTAACTGGCACGCAGAGAATTTTCAGTAGCAATCTGATTTTTTAAGTCCGTTTCAAATTCATAGCTTGGCTCTGCAATTTTTTTCTGCTTGCTTTTTAGATATTCCATGTTTTCCTGAACAACAAAAAGAGTCATTTCATTCAGCGGCATGGAAAAAATTTTTTTTCTATATTCTTCTGTTGACTGCGGACGTCCGGGCTCAACTTTGTCAGCAACATAAATAATCTTTGCAAGAAGACACAAACCTAAGCCGCCAAGTGTATGGTTCGCAACTGCCTGAATAACATCAGGATTTTTTACAGAAAATTTTTCTTGAAGCAAGACTGCAGCCGCTCTTCCGTGCAAAAGTGAAGGCTTGTTTTTTTCAATTTCAGAAATAGACTTTCCGTCTTCAGATGCAAGAGAAAGAATTTCAGAATCTTCCATATTCTTGCAAATATCATGGGCAAGGCCTGCAAGATAGCCAATGTCTTTGTCGTAGCCGAACAAGCCACACATAAAAGCCGCCGTTTCCGCAACACGGACAGAATGCTCAAAGCGTTTTTCCTTCAATACAGACTTTGCATATTTCCTGATTTTTTCTATAAGCTGTTCAGTTTTTGCTTCCATACAAATTACCGTCAATAATATACTTGAAAACTTTTGAAGGCACAAGATATTGAAAAGCCATTTTATTTGCAGCTCTAAACCTTATGCTAGTTGAGCTTACTGCGAGCGGCTCATTTTTCAGGAAAACCGCATTTTTAAAAAGCGGTTCATCTTCTATCCGGAATTCTTTTTCTGCACAATCATCTGCTTGTGAATATTTTCCGGTCGCTTTGTTCTTAAAATTTTTATCTTCAGCCTGAAAAGGTCGTTCCGCCAAAATCAGCTCGCATTTTTCTACAAGCAAAGACGCATTGTTCCAGAGATGAAAAGTCGAAAATAAATCTCTGCCGATTACAAGTCCTATTTTTTCAGGCTTGTATTTTTCTTCAATGAAGCAGACTGTATCATAAGTGTACGAAATTCCTCCACGCTGAATTTCACAAGGCTCTATTTCAAAGCGCGGATCGTCTTGGCAGGCAAGTTCAACCATTTTCGCACGTTTTTCAGGCGGCAAAGCTCCGTTCATGTTTTTATGAGGCGGAGAAAAAACCGGTACAAAAAGAACTTTGTCATATCCAAGCGAAACGCAAATTTCGTCCGCCAAAGCAAGATGCCCAATATGAATCGGATTGAAACTTCCGCCCAAAACTGCGATTTTCATTTTCAGCTTTCACTTCCCGGAAACTGAACTTCCATTGAATCATCCACGGAGCGGTTAGACAAAAATGAGCTTTTTGCAGGCACAGAATTTTCTTCGATAGCAGGCTTATTAAGAACCTCCATTTTTTCAATAAGCGAAATTATTTCAAGCCGAGTTTCGTTCATGTTTGTTCTTGCCGCAACAGAAACCGCAAGAACTTTTACATCAGGCTCTTTGCTTTGGATTTTTTCCTTTACTTTCATTGCATTTTCGAGCGCACCTTCGATGTCAATTTTATTGCAAAGGACAATTCTTGGCTTCTTTGTAAGTTTCCTGCCAAAACCGTCAAGTTCCTTTAAAAGCAAGTCATAAGCTTCAAGGAAATTTTCATCGCTGCAGTCAATCATAAACAAAAGCCCGGCAGTTCTTGAAATGTGCTTCAAAAATCTTATGCCAAGACCAGCACCTTCAGATGCTCCTTCTATTATTCCGGGAATATCCGCAATAATAAAATCCTTGTCATCGCCAGCATGAAGCACGCCAAGATTAGGAATTTTTGTTGTAAAAGGATACGGAGCGATTTTCGGACGCGCATTTGTAAAAAAATCCAGCAAGCTTGATTTTCCTGCATTCGGAAAACCAACAAGACCAATGTCCGCCATAACAGAAAGCTCAACACGCAAAACTCTTTCCTGCCCCGGCGCGCCTTTGTTTGCAATGCGCGGAGCTTGGTTTGTGCTTGACTTGAAATGCACATTTCCCCAGCCACCGTTTCCGCCTTTTAAGAAAACAAACTGGTCGTTCTCACTTTCAACAGTAAAGTCATGAATAAGCTCGCCAGTTTCATTGTCGCGGATTGTAGTTCCTGGAGGAACTGGAATCACAACATCATCGCCATCTTTTCCATAGCGGTTCCAGCCCTGACCGTCGCCACCGTTTTTCGCTTTCAAAATCGGGTGATACCTTAAATGGGCAAGAGTTCTAAGATTCCGCTTTAAACAAAAAATCACATCTCCGCCACGTCCGCCATCTCCGCCGTTTGGTCCGCCGTTTGGAATATATTTTTCACGTCTAAATGAAACACAGCCGTTTCCGCCTTTTCCAGAACGGACAGTAATAACAGCCTCATCAGCAAATTGAATCATCGTTGCTCCCATAAAAAAAGCCCAGCAAGGACAATTATTCCAAGCCGGGCATTTTAATTATTTTAGAAAATTTCAAATCCTAAAGACAAAAATTTTCTTTATTAGTTGGCAGAAACAGGTTCAACTGAAACAAGTTTGCGATTCATGCGCTCTGTGTATTTTACTACACCGTCAACAACTGAATACAAAGTGTCATCTGTTCCACGTTTTACATTGCTGCCAGGATGAATACGAGTTCCACGCTGTCTTACAAGAATAGAACCGGCAGTAACTTTTTCTCCACCAAATCTTTTAACGCCCAAATGTTTAGGGTTTGAATCGCGGCCATTTTTAGCACCGCTACCGCCTTTAGTACGTCCCATTTTAATCCTCCGCCGGCATAAACCGGACTATTATTCAATTATTTCTTGAAACCGCACATTATCAGGATATTCAGCAGAAAGTTTTATAAAAGCAAATCTTATAAAATCCCCAATGCATTTCAAGCGTTCCACAGCAGAGACTGCGGATTTTTCAACCCGAAACTCCAAAAAGCCACGGGTAGAAGTGTCAGCATTAAAAACAAGCCCTTTTGTACTTTGAAGCAGTTCAACTGATGTGCCAAGAATTATGGATTCAGCAGCACAAACAATGTCCTTGCCCTTTTCAGCAAACGAAGCATGACCAAAAGCTTTTAGGCTTTTCAACGCTCCATCTTTGCCGCAAACCAAAAGAACTTCCGTCACTTATGCCAAAACAACATCCTGAACAGTAACTTTTGTATACTGTTCGCGGTGTCCAATAAGACGATGGTAGTCTTTCTTTGACTTGTATTTGAATACGAGAACTTTCTTGTCCTTGAAAGTTTCTCCAACTTTTACAGTAACTTTAGCGCCCTTTACATAAGGAGAACCGACAGAAACTTTATCGCCATCACTTACAAGAAGAACTGTATCGATTGTGATTACATCGCCATCTTTCGCATCAAGCTTTGACACTTCAAGAACAGCGTCTTTTTCTGCCTTGTACTGATTGCCTTTGAATTCAACAATTGCGTACATTTTATAAACCTCTAAATTTTTTTTACCCCAAGGAGTAACGGGTTCCTTGAAAGCATTTCAATAATTAGTAAGATATTTTAACAAATTTCATAAACTAAGGTCAAGAGAATTTCTGCCGATAAATAAAAAATTCAGGTTTTAATTTACCTCCGCATTTTCAAACTTGTTTCATAAAATTGAAATTTTCATGAAGTTCATATAAAATGAAATTATGGAATTTGACTTGAAAAAGCTCCCGTGTTTTGGAGTTGCAGGAAATTTTACAGGACATCTGGAACAGGCCGGAGAAGCCGTTGAGTTTCAGAATGTAAAGACAAAAGAAAAAAATGCGCCAAAAGCAATTTTTCCAACATATATACCGAACGCAAAGAATCTGGTGCCGGAATTTCTTGGAACATTTCCGTTTGACTCAGGCAAAATAATTTTTCCGCACGGAGAAGAAAAACTCCAGATTGAACCGGAATGCGCATTGATTCTAAACGCTGAATGGAACGGCGCAAAACTTAAATCTCTTGTTCCCGTGAAATTCGGAGCGTCAAACGACTGCTCAATCCGCAAACCGGGCGCAAAAAAAATCAGCATGAAAAAAAACTGGGGCAAATGCAGTAAAGGACTTTCTGAAAATTTAATCAGCATTGACGGATTTTTCGAAAAAGGAAACATTGCAAAATATAGAATCGCCTGTTTTCTTTTTAGAGACGGAAAAATCTTTGAATACGGAGAAGACAGCCCGGTAAAAGGCTACAGTTACATTTTTGAAAAGCTCACAAATTGGCTCATAGAAAAATTCAACACACAAAAAGATGAGGGTACTGCGGAAAACGTTGGAAAATATCTTGTCTCAATCGGTTCGCCTGAACAAATAATGGTTTCCATAGGAGCTACGCGCTATACCGAATTCGGGGAAACAAATTTCCTAAAGGACGGAGACGAAAGCATTGTCATTCTTTATCCTGATAAATACTCAAATACTGAAATTAAAGAAATGGCAGCCGAAAATTCTTTTTCCGATAAAGAAATAAGCGTTTTAAGGCAAAAAATAATTTTGCAGTAGATTAAACCGCCGGATTTTGAAAAACAAAAATTCAGCGGCTAATATTTTACTTTGAACAGATACAAATGCTGTTCTTTAAAAAGTCCAGTGCTTGAATTGCGTCCATTCCTTTTTTGTCTGCATATTCAAGAATCTGGGCAACTTTTGACATCAAATCAAGGTTATGCTCCGACATTTCATTCCATAAAATTATAAGTTCTGCACGGTCTTTTAAAATTCCAGCCGCAATACAAAAAGACTTTACACCTACAGACATCGCAACATGAACAGACACATTTCCAAACTTTGTCTCCTCTCCTGCAGCCTCATCATGCTTCTGCAAATCACTGATTACAAGCTGCCTGTCCATAACACAGTTTGAATCGACTGCGTCAACCAAAGAGCAAAGAACTGAATTCTTTTCAGCATTTTTAATATTTCCAGCAGAGTAAAAAGACAACATAAAAATTCCTCCATAAAAAAAACAACGAGAAAGTATAAAAATTAAAAGTGAAAAAAAACTATGGGGAACTTTACAAGACAGAAGCTTGCTTTATTATAAAATCAATGTATTTATGCTTGACCGGAACAGCCAGCACATATAATGAAAAATCAACGTTCCTTTCAACTACAAGAAAAAGAAGATGTAAAAACGCAAAGCAAATTACAAAAGAAATTTCAAATTTTCTTTCTTCATGCACAAACGCTTCAACAGTGGAATTATCAAAAAAAGACAAAATAACTGCGTCTGAGTCATTTTCAAACCCAAGGGCGCATTTATTGGAGATTTTAAGTTCATGCCTGAACGCAGGATATAAAATCCACAGAAAAACTGAAAAGATAATTAAAATTGTATATAAAACTTTTTTCTGCATAAAATCTTAATCCAGGCACAAAAACAACAGAACCGCACTTTACAAAATGCAGTCCTGCCGTACAAAACTAAGCGCCGTAAGTCGCAATGAAAACGCCGGCAGCAATAGCAGTGCCAATTACACCGGCAACATTCGGTCCCATCGCATTCATCAAAAGGAAGTTCGAAGGATCGTATTCAAGTCCGACTTTATTTGCAACACGGGCAGCCATAGGAACCGCAGAAACTCCTGCAGAGCCAATAAGCGGATTGATTTTTTTCTTAAGGAAAAGATTCATGACTTTTGCCATTACAAGGCCACCGATTGTGGCAACTGCAAAAGCAAAAAGACCAAGAACAATAATTCCAAGCGATTCTTTCTTAATGATTTTTTCTGGAGTCATCTGGCTTCCAACTCCAAGTGAAAGAAGAATTGAAACAATGTTCATAAGTTCATTTTCCATAGTTTTAGAAAGGCGTTCCGCAGCATGGCTTTCCTTTACAAAGTTTCCGAACGCAAGCATTCCAATCAAAGGACAAGCTGGCGGCAAAAGAAGAATTGAAATCACAAGAAGCAAAATCGGGAACAAAACTTTTTCTGTTTTTGAAACAGGTCTAAGCTGATCCATTTTTATCAGGCGCTCTTTTTTTGTCGTAAGAAGCTTCATAATCGGAGGCTGAATCATCGGAACAAGAGCCATATAAGAATAAGCAGCAACCGCAATAACCGCCATCATTTCAGGAGCAAGCTTTCCAGAAACATAAATTGAAGTCGGACCGTCCGCACCGCCGATAATTGAAATCGCACTAGCCTGAAGCATTGTATAGTCAGTTCCAAGGAAAGCGTTCATAAATGCAACACCGAAAAGCGTAAAGAAAACACCGAATTGGGCAGCACCGCCAAGCAATGCAGTTTTTGGATTTGCAATAAGAGGACCAAAGTCAGTCATCGCGCCAATTCCCATGAAAATAAGCATCGGGAAAAATTCATTTCCAACGCCAGCACTGTAAATTATATGCAGCATTCCATGAGGAGCGTCTCCCATTGCCGCGCCCGGAATATTCACGAGAACAGTTCCAAATCCAATCGGAATAAGAAGAAGAGGCTCAAAACCCTTGCCAACCGCAAGATAAATAATAAGGAAACCAATTGCAATCATAATCAAAGACTGCCAGCCCGGAGCTTTAGGAGCTTCGTCAAACGGATTGTTTTCTTCCGCCACAAGCTGAGCTTCTGCCTGCGCCTTTTCCAACGCAAGTTCTTCCGCTGTAGGCTGATGAATCATTTTATATATTCCAGTTGACTTTCCAATGTTCTTTAAAAACTTTGAAATAGAAATATCGTACTTTCCATTCCAGTTTTCAGTTCCTTTTATTACGCGTTCCATTCCAGAAGCTGGAGATGGCTTGTCCTGCGCAAAAGTTCTTGTTGTAAATGAAAGAACCGCAGCAACCGCCATAATCGAAAGCATAATAAATGCAATTTTTGTATTTTTAATTTTCTTTGTATCAGGCATATTTTTTCCTTAAAAAAACTTCCGCCGCTTCTAAAAAAAACGGCAGATAATCTTAGCAAATTTCAGCTACTGGCTGACCATTTGTAAGCTGAGTTCCGGCACTTGCAAGGAAGTGAACTTTTCCGTCAACAGGAGCCTTTATTTCAAGTTCCATCTTCATTGACTCAATAATAACAACATTGTCGCCTTTCTTTACAGAAGCGCCTTCAGCAACAGCAGTTCTAAGGAACACACCGGCAACTGGAGCATTTACTTTTGTTCCATTGCCAGATGAAACTGGAGCAGCTGGAGCCGGAGCCGCTGGAGAAGCAACAGGCTTAGCAACTGGAGCAGGCTGAACAACAACACCGCCAATAGCAGCAAGAACCTGCCCGCTTTGAATCTGTGTACCTGGAGCAACAGAATAAGTGATTGTTCCATCGGCTGTAGCTTTAACTTCAAGCTCCATCTTCATTGATTCAATTATTATTATAGTCTGACCTTTTGAAACTTTTGTTCCGTTTGCAAAGCACTGCTTGAGCAAAGTTCCGGCAACAGGAGCTTTTACATCAACTCCGCCTGTAGCAACCGGAGCAGAAACAGTAGCCGGAGCAGCAGTTCCTGTCCCAACAGAAACCGAATATGGAGTTCCATTTACTGTAACAGAACCGTTTCCGTCTGAAGTTACATTGTATGCAGAACCGTTAACCGTGATTGTGTAAGAGCCGCCCTTTGAAGCAGGTTCAGCAGCCGGAGTTTCTTTCTTTGCAAATGCAGTCGCAGCGTCAACAGGACCGTTTGCTCTTTCCTTAAAGAATTTTGGAGCAACTTTCGGGAACATTGCATAAGTAAGAGTATCCTCGTCGCTTCCATCACCGCCATTTTCCTTTACTTCCTTAACCATTTTGTCCCATTCAGGCTCAATTTTGTCAGCAGGACGGCAAGTAACAACTTCTTTCATATTATTCTGGGCAAGAGCCTTTTTTACGAGATCCGCATTTGGCTCCGCAGGAAGTTTTCCATACTTTCCAACCAAAAGATCGCGGAATTCGCCAGTCATTCTTTCATAGCGTCCAAAAAGAACATTGAAAACAGCCTGAGTTCCAACAATCTGCGATGTCGGAGTTACAAGAGGAACATATCCAACATCTTTCTGTACAATCGGAAGCTCTTTTAGAACATCGTCCATTTTGTTAGACGCGCCCTGCTGCTTAAGTTGACTTTCTAGATTTGAAAGCATTCCGCCTGGAACCTGGGAAAGAAGAATACGGGTATCGGCTCCAAGGAAAGAAGATTCAAGTGAAGAATAATGCTTGCGGACTTCGCGGAAATAAGCGGCAATTTCAAGAAGAGCCTTTGTGTCAAGTCCTGTGTCATACTCAGTTCCCTTGAGCATCTCAACAACTGTTTCAGTTGGGGAATGGCTTGTTCCCATAGACATTGAAGAAATAGCAGTGTCAAGAACATCCGCGCCGGCTTCAACCGCCTTAAGTTCTGTAGCAACAGAAAGTCCAGTTGTCGCATGAGAGTGGATTTCAATAGGAAGATCGCAGGCTTTTTTAATGGCAAGAACCAAGTCATAGGCTTCATAAGGCTTTAGAAGTCCAGACATATCTTTTATACAGATTGAATCCGCGCCGAATTCAGCGTAAGTTTTTGCAAGGTCAGCATAAACCTGATTTGTATGGAAAGGAGTAACTGCATAGGAAATTGCCATCTGAACATGTTTTCCTGTCTTTTTTGCAGCTTTTGTAGCGCGCTCAAGGTTGCGAGGGTCGTTGCAGGCATCAAAAATGCGGAACACATCAATTCCGTTCTTTGCGGCAGTTTCAACAAACTTGTCAACAACATCATCAGCGTAATGGCGGTATCCCAAAAGATTCTGTCCGCGCAAAAGCATCATAATCTTATTATTTGGAAGAGCCGCATGGAGCTTGCGAAGACGCTCCCAAGGATCTTCATTCAAAAAGCGTATACAAGAGTCATAAGTTGCTCCGCCCCAGCCTTCTACAGCCCAATAGCCGATTTTATCAATCATTCCGCAAGCAGGAAGCATATCAGCAGTTGTCATGCGTGTGGCATGCAAAGACTGATGGGCATCACGCAAAACAAGTTCAGAAATTCCAATTTTCTTAGACATAAATCAACCTCTTATAAAAATCTATTAATTACAAAGCTTTTTTATCTTTTAATACAGCGGCAATAGCGGCGACAACAGCTCCACTGTCTTCAGCAGGAACAGAAACAGAAGGAGAGGGAGCGGCAACTGGCTGCTCGCCGGCAGGCTCGGCGTCCCATTTCAAGGCATGTACAACGGCATGAAGCGCAATCATCGCCAAAATCATGATAATCAGAAAAAAGAAAACCACACCCATTCCCAGCAAAGTAAGAATTCCACTTTGACTGAACATTTCAAGAACTGTCATAGTTCCTCCCAAGAATAAAGATTTTATTAGGAAAATAAATTTTTTAAACCGAATCTTTCCGCATTTTAGCAAAAGGATACAATTATAATATAGAGAAATTTCAAAAACTTTACAATTAGAGTAGAAAGAATTTATTCATCAACTGAACAACAGTTACGCAAAAAAAATCCGCCAGGAACAAATGAAACACGTTCAAATATTCCAAGCGGAAATTTCAATTTAAAGTTTCAGTCTAAACCCTGAACTGGCCAAGACGGCTGTCCATTACAGAAATATTTTCCTTTGTAGACTGCGCCAAGTCCGAAACATTCTGAGCTGCCGAACTTATTTGCCTTGCTCCCGCCGCCATTTCGTCCATGCTTCCAAGAATCGTAGAAGAAACATGCTGAACAGAATCCATTTCCTTGGAAACTTCAACAATTCCGCTGTTTACATCCTTGAATTTTCCGTTTACTTCAGAAGACTGGCTCCTCATGTCGCTAAGCGCGCTGAAAATCTGCCTAGAAGCATTTTCCTGCTCGTTCATGGCATTGTCAATTTCACGGATAATCGTATCGGTCGAATTCAAGTGCGTAACAATTTCACCGAATGCAGTCTGCGAATCCTTTGAAAGGGAAACAACATCTTTAATAGAAGAAGAAATCTGCTTTAATTCTGTATTGATATTTTTTGACTGCTGGCTTGAAGTTTCCGCAAGTTTTCTGATTTCATTTGCAACAACAGAAAATCCTTCGCCCGCTTTTCCTGCATGGGCGGCTTCAATCGCAGCGTTCATTGCAAGCAAGTTTGTTTCAGAGGCAATCTGCGAAATAATCTGGTTCGCCTGAATAAGCATTTTTGACTGGGCGGCAATTTCGTTGACTTTTCCGTCTACATTCGCAAGCTTTGTTTTTCCCTCGTCAACAGTTCCTCCAAGTTCCTTAAAGCTGTCAGACATTTTATGGACATTTGCAGTAACGGAAGAAATGTTTCCAAGCATCTCTTCAATTGCGGCGGAAGATTCAGAAATTCCCTGCGCCTGAGCTTCAATAAGACCAGACAAATCTTTTATGCTTCCGGCAGACTTTCCAAGAATTCCGGTTGTATTTGAAACAGAAATAGAAAGATTTTCTGACTGCCTTTTTACGCCGGTAATGTTCGCCATAATCTGGGCAGTCGCGCTGGCAGATTCAGATGCGTTTGTTCCCAAATTCTGGCCGATTGAATCAAGGGAATTCTGAGCTTCGTTCAGTTCAACGATAATCTTCTGAATCATTTCAATAAATTTATTTATGTCAAGTGAAATATCATCAAATTCATTGTTCCATTTTATAGGCAAGCGCGCCGTAAGATCCGCATCTCCAGAAGAAAGATTGCTGATTGCCTCTCCGACGGCCTTAAGCGGATTTATAATTTTTGCAATCAGAATAGCCACAAGAATCAGAATAATAACAGCCGCGCAGAAAACTGTAGCAATAAGAATCCGCAAGAATATGGAATAAATTATTTCATTCACAAGCGAAACTTTCTTGCCAAGGAAAAGAGTTGTCAAAAACCGGCCGTCGTCATATTTTAAAGGAAAATAGTATGTAAAGTAATCATCACCATTAATTTTAGCATTGTACAAAGTTTCTTTACCGGAAGAAGCCCTTTCTATCGGAGTCTTGTCAGCAATTTCCGTTCCAAGCATTCCCTCCAGCGAGGTAAAGGCCCTTTTTGTTCCCTCAAAAATTGTAAAGTTGCAGTCTGTTGATTTTGAAATGCGCTCAACAAATGAATTGTTCAGTATTTCCTTTTTAGTAAAGAACGCACCCACAACTTTTCCGTCTGACTCCAAAGGACGGCCGCAGATATATGAAACAACACCGTCAGCCTGCACAAAATCAGAAAACTGTTTTCCCTCAAGGATATTTCTTTTATTCTGGTCGTCTATTCCATGCATAACTCCTGCGTTTATTGCAGTTCCGTCAGTTCCCACAAAAGTGCAGGCATCAAACATAGAAGCGGCAATGGCATTGCTGAAAGTATCACGTATTACTTCTGGCTTAGAAAGTCCAAAAATTGAGTAAATGTCTTCAAGTGTTTTTAAAGTATACAATGTCGAATCTTTGCAGGTTTTCTTAAAAATATCAATTTCCTCATAAACAATTGAAACGCTGCTCTTTAATGACTTGTTAAAATAATCAGAGAAATCGGTTTTTATTCTGGAATAGACAATAACAGAAAGAGCCGCGGCATAAACCGCAAGCCCAATAATATTCGACAGCATAAGAACCGCCGAAATTGAAAATCTTTTTTTCATAGTAACCCCATACAATTATCTACCCCCCCCGCCCATACAGCGCAAACCTTAACTTTTTATATCGTGCAAGTATAGCATAACCATAAAAATATGCAACCATAAAAATTGAATCTCACAGGATAAACGCATTATAAATGTATTCAGCATAAAACTGGCTTCCAGGCACGGTTTACTGGTTCAAAATCGCGCAATAATGGGGATGTCCAATAAGTATCTTTTTTGTCATTCATAGGCTTTTATAGACTTGACCCGAAATTCTAAATGCATATATTACAATCATTTAGAAATTGTTCAGCAATGACATTCAGAACTTATTGGACATCCTCTGATTGTTGCAAAGTAACTATAGAATTGCCCGCTCACGCGGTCGCAACAATCAGAGTGTTTTTGCTCCAGGAACCGTTCCTTTGTGCAAAGTTTACTTAAATTATTTATAATGCGTTTGCCCAGTTGAATCTCATTCCCCTGCTAGACACTGGAATATGTAATAGATTTTCGGGTCAACCATGAAGATGGCACTTTTTACAATAAAGACAGCAAACTGATTTCAACAAAGAAGAAGATTTTGTTTATTTATCAACTTGATTTTTTCTATTAAAATGCCGAAAATTTAACAGCGGACTTTTTTATGAATACAAAGAATTTTATTTTATACACAGCTGCAATAATCTCATGTGCCTGCATTTTCGGGCAAAGCTACATAGAGCAATTCGATTTTTCCACGGAAACATCAGAACCTGCTCCATCCGTCTACGTTCCATATTCAGACATAGAAATTGAGCATGAATCAATCATGGCGGCAAAAGCCCAAGGACACGTTTCAGAAAAAGATGCCGTAATGACATCTTCAAGCTTTGTAAACTGGACGAAAAACACATTTGCTTCGGACGTGGCTTTTAATATCGAAAAAGCGGGAATTCCACTTCCAAGCGGAAAATCAACTTCTGTAAAAGAAATTGAAATGAAGCTTCCGATTCTTGTAAAAAATCCGCTGCTTTCTCTTTATGTGGACGACACAAAAACTCTCGGCGACCTTGTTCTTGACGGAACTGTTACACTTGAAAGCCTCACCAGAATTATAGACAACAGCAAAAAGACTCCGGCGGTATTTACAAAAGACGGACTTCTTTTAACAAAACACACAATCGACATGAACGACATTTCTTCAAGCCTTGTAAAGCACCACACTCCATACAAAAAAATGCAGCCGATTGACCAAGTCGCATCCAGGGAATACACAGGAATTGTTCTTGACGCGCGCGGCTCTTTGCCAGTCCATGGAGAATTCATAGAAAGCGAAGTTTATCCGTGCCTGTTCCCAAAAGTCTGGACAGAAGACATGGAGCTTTTTTATGAGCGAAACATGGTTCAGCCTGAACTAGCAAAAAAATCAGGAATCGTAAAATACTCAAGCTCAGATTTTATAGAAGACTATGACGGAAGAGCCGGAAAAGATCCGCTTTGGATTACCGTAAAAAAAGTATACGGAATAAACAGATGCGACCCTGTGATTTCAAAAGAAGACTATTTAAAGATTGCTTCCGTTGAAAAAAATGTGGAGCTTCTAAAGAAAGGAAAAGTTGTAATTCTTTTGGACAAGGAGCAGCTTGAGCATAAAGTTTCTGTACCTAAAAAAGACAAAAATTATTACATCGCATATCACCAGATAAAAAAATATTTCTTTGAGCGAAAAATTCCAGACGTTGACCTGAACGAAGTCCTAACAGGAATTCAAATTACAATGCAGAACCTGCGCTTTATCGCTGATTCTTATGAACTTCTTCCGCAGGAAAAACCGCGCATTGCTCAGATTGCAGAATCGCTTAAAAAAGCCACATCTTCCGGCGAATACACAATTCTGATTGAAGGACACACAGCTGATGTAAACAAGCCGAACGGGCAAATGACATTAAGCATTCAGCGCGCACAGGAAATAATCAAGGAGCTTGTTTCAAACGGAATAGACAAAAACTTATTCACGTACAGAGGATTCGGCGGAACAAAGCCAGTCGCAGACAACAGCACTCCTCAGGGAAGAGCCTTAAACCGCCGTGTAGAAATCATAATCATGCCAAAAGGCAGCTACATTCTAAGAGAATAGCATGAACCAGTTTTCACGCTCAGAGCTTATTTTTGGCAAAGAAGGAATTGAAAAGCTCAACCGCTCAAAAGTCGCAGTGTTCGGAATCGGCGGAGTTGGAGGATACGCGGTTGAAGCCTTGGCAAGAGGCGGAATCGGCAGTTTTGATTTAATTGACAGCGACACAGTAAGCCTCACAAATATAAACCGCCAGATTATAGCCACGCACAAAACAATAGGACTTTACAAAGTCGATGTTTCAAAAGAGCGCATTCTTGAAATTAATCCACTGGCAGAAGTAAAAACACACAAAGTTTTTTTTACACAGGAAACAAAAGAAACATTCGACTTTTCAAATTACGACTATATAATAGATGCAATTGACACTGTCGCAGGAAAAATCGCGCTTGCAGAAGAAGCGCAAAAATGCGGAACAAAGATAATCAGCTGCATGGGAGCCGGAAATAAAATAGATCCCACACAGCTTGAAGTTTCGGATATTTACAAAACCAGCGTCTGTCCTCTTGCCCGCGCAATGCGAAAGGCCTTAAAAGAGCGCGGAATAAAAAAACTGAAAGTCGTGTACTCCAAGGAAGAGCCTGTAAAAATAATCTATGACAGTTCCGCGGAAACAAAAGGAAATGCAGGAAGACCAGCTCCCGGAAGCACATCATTTGTACCGTCCGTAGCCGGCTTGATTATCGCAGGAGAAGTAATAAAAGACCTTGTAAAGTCCTAGAACTTGCCGGAACAAAGCATAAGAAGACCTTCAACTATAGCCTTATGTTCATTCGGAGCAATTCTTTCATACAAGGAATCTGGAGTGTCGCCTGGCATTACAGGAACTTTTTTCTGCACAAGAATTTTTCCTGTATCGCATCCGCCGTCCACAAGATGAACAGTGCAGCCGCTTTCCTTTTCTTTTGCGGCAAGAACAGCCTCATGGACATTATGCCCCCACATCCCTACTCCGCCGAATTTAGGCAAAAGAGCCGGATGAAGGTTTATAATCTTATTCTTATATTCCTGAATTATTTTTCCCTGCAAAACGCTTAAGTAGCCTGCAAGGACAATTCCGTCAATTCCGCGGAGCTTGCACTCTTCAAGAACAGCATCAGAAACCGCCGCATTTTTTTCTTCACGCGATGCTTTTTGAGCCGCTTCTTTTCCCATCACGGAAAAAGGACTTTTTACAACGCAGTCAATTCCGGCAGTTCTTGCACGTTCAAGCGCATAGGCATTTTTTGTGCTTGAGATAACAACGCAAATCTTGTAAGGACAGTCCGCATGGGATTTCTGATAATCTATAAGAGACTGAAGGTTTGTTCCTCCGCCTGAAACCAAAACAGCAGCCTTAAACATAGAACTGTGTCATTTCCTTGCTGCCCTTGAAGTCGCCCTTGATGACCTTGTCTGTGTGGCCGACGTAGCCAATCTCATAGGCTTTCATAACAGGAGCTCCCTTTACAGCGAATTTCTTTGCGTTCGCATTGAATCTCTTTAGGATTTCCGCAGCGTCCTTTTTGCTTACCGCAAGAACAAATCCGATTCCCATATTGAAAGTTGAGAAAACATTTTCCGGATCTGCGCCGCGCTTTATAAGTTCATCAAAAATCTCCGGAACTTCCCAGGAATCTTTCTTTATCATTGCAACAAGCTGCTTTTTGCCCTCTTTTGCGTGAGGGAACATACGCGGAACATTTTCATAGAATCCGCCGCCTGTAACGTGAACCATTCCATGAACACTTGAACGGAACTTGCTCAAAACGTCCATAACCGGGCGCACATAAATGCGTGTAGGAGTAAGAAGAACTTCTCCGATTTTTCTTTCTTTTCCGCCGATTGTAATTTTCTCCTCAAAATCTGTAACAAGCTTTCTGATTAAAGAATATCCGTTTGAATGCGGACCAGTAGAAGAAAGACCGATTAAAACATCGCCTTCTTTTATTTTGCTTCCATTAATAATGTCAGATTTATCTGCAACGCCAACTCCAAAGCCAGCCAGATCATATTTTCCATCATCGTAAAAACCTGGCATTTCAGCAGTTTCACCGCCAAGAAGAGCGCAGCCCGCATCTACACAGCCGTCAGTTACACCTTTTACAAGCTCGCCGGCAACTTTTGAATCAAGCTTTCCGCAGGCAATATAATCAAGGAAAAATGAAGTCTTTACACCGCTGCAAAGAATGTCGTTAACGCTCATTGCAACACAGTCAATTCCAACTGTGTCATAGATTCCCATCTGAAAGGCAATGTCCAGCTTTGTTCCAACTCCATCTGTTCCAGAAACCATAACAGGATTCTTCATATTCTTTGGAACTGCAAACATTCCATTGAATGCGCCAAGCTCGGTCAGCTGACCAGGGATTCTTGCACGCTCAGACTGCTTCTTGTATTTGTCAACAGCCTTGTAGCCCTCGTTAACATCAACGCCAGCTTTCTTGTAGTCAAATTTTTCCGCCATGATTCCGTTCCTTAAAAAAATTATTTTTATAATATACAGTTTATTTATTTATTGTTCAATTACAAGAAAATTGACACAGTAAAATCGAGAATATCAATATAATCTCCGCAAAGCTAAAGCCGCAGTGTCATTGCTGTGTTAAGAGTTCCTAAAAACAGAACTTGACAAAATAATACTGTGTGAAATAGAATTTATATATGGAGGCGAGCCTATGGCTACAATAATGGAAAAGGATGTTCTCCTGGAACTTGTTTCCTACAGCCTTGCAATGCTGCACAACAAAGAGGATTCAGCAGACGTTTCTAAGAATATAAGGAATCTGAGGATTATGAAAAAAAATCTTATAAATACAGAATTCGACAAGATAGATTTTCAGAAAACGCGGAATCTGATACGAGGTCTTGAAACAGTATGAATTTTATAGTTGGCGAACTTAACTGCTCAGAACAGGAATTTTCAGAAAAAGTAAAAAAAGTCTGGAAAGATATTGTTGAGGATGACCCATTTATTTCTGCTGCTCAGGAATCTCCAGAGGGCTTCGTTCTTGGCGGCCAGCCGGGAGCGGGAAAAACAACGCTCACAAATATGCTTTCCGCAAGATTGAACAAGAACATAATTTCCATCTCCGGCGATGACTTCCGCCCATATCATCCTCATTTTGAGGAAATCCAGAGCCTTTACAAAGAGGAGTCGCCGAAATACACATCGAAATTTTCAGGACGCATGACAGAGGAGCTTATAGACAAGGCGGTTTCTGAAAAATACAACATTGTTGTCGAGGGAACATTCCGCACTTCTGCGACACCTGTCTCGACACTGAAAAAGATGAAGCAGGCAGGATACAGGACTGGAATCGCGATTCAGATATGCGACAAGGAGACCAGCTGGAAGTCGTGTCAGGAACGCTATGAAAAAATGAAGGAGACAAATCCGCTTTTGGCAAGGGCGGTTGACAAGGCTCATCACAACCTTGTGATAAGACAGCTTCCAGAAACGATAAAGTCAGTCTATGAATCAGGCTTTGCCGACAGCCTTGAAATTTATGAACGTTTCCCGAAAGATGGCACATTTGCTGTAAGAAAAATATTCTCTTCCGAAGACGGAAAGCCCCTTGATATCAAAATGATTGAGGATGTCCTTGAAGGAAGAGCCGACTATAATAAAATGTCATAAGATTATCCAGTCAAACCGAACAATGGCAGTCTAATCGAAAAATATTATAATAATTTCAGAATATAATCGAAAAATATCATAATATTTATTGATTAGCCTAGTTTTTTCATCTATATTAACATCATGACTGAAATTCAACGCGATTTAAAGAGCATTCTTAAATCAAGAATCGGAAAAGGGAAAATTATAATATTAATTGGACCGCGCCAAGTAGGAAAGACAACTCTTTTTAAGTCAATGATTTCAGAAGCAGGCTTTTTAGACACGGCGCAATATTGGAACTGCGATGAAAGCGATGTGCGCTCCATGCTTACTAAAGAATCTTCTGCGCACTTTAGACCGCTTATCGGAAAGTCAAAATTCATTGTAATTGACGAGGCGCAACGTGTAAAAAATATCGGGCTTATTTTGAAAATCCTCTACGAAAATTTCCAAGATGTGCAGTTCGCGGTAACAGGCTCTTCGTCCCTAGATCTTTCCAATACATTGAATGAGCCTCTGACCGGGCGAAAATTTGAGTACAATCTTTTTCCGTTTTCCACGAACGAGCTTGTCCATAATTCATCCATGCTTGATGAAATCAGGCAACTGGAAACCCGCTTAGTCTACGGATTTTATCCAGATGTTGTTAACAATCCCGGTGATGAAAAGGAGATTCTCTCAAACATTGTCTCAAGCTATCTTTATAAAGATGTATTTGAATTTCAGGATATACGAAAACCCGCTATTATAGAAAAACTTGTTCAGGCACTAGCCTTGCAGGTAGGAAGTGAGGTTTCATTCAACGAGATAGGCAGGTTGCTTGGAATTGATACTCTGACTGTACAAAGATATATTGATCTGCTGGAAAAGGCATTTGTCATCTTTCATCTTCATTCTTACAGCCGGAATGTGCGAAATGAACTGAAGAAAAGCATAAAGTTTTATTTTTACGACAACGGAGTAAGGAACGCTGTCATCAATAATTTTTCTCCGTGCAACCTGCGCGCAGACATCGGCGGACTTTGGGAAAATTTTCTAATAAGCGAACGCATCAAGAATAATGCATTTCACAACAGAAAGGAAAAGTACTATTTCTGGCGCACAACCCAAAAACAGGAAATTGATTTTATAGAAGAAAAGGACAGAGTTTTTTCCGCCTTTGAATTCAAATACAGTTCAAAAAAATCCGGCGCAAAGTGTCCGCTTACATTCTCCAACAATTATCCTGAGATTCCATTTTCAGTAATTACCAAGGAAAACTACATCGAATTTATTACAGAAAATTAGCACGGCACTGCAACCAGAACATATTTATCGGATAATAATAATAAAACGTTTTTTTCATTCCCGTGCCACGGCGGACCAAGACCGTCTTTTTTATTTGCCGAAGCGTATCAATTATGATACATTCAAAATATGGAAATCCAGAAGAAAATAAAAGCAGAATTTTTCAAAACAGAACAAAACAATGAGCCTGTGCGGGATTTCCTAAAAGGACTGCCCCTAGAAGATAAAAAATCTGTGGGGGCGGATATTATGGCTGTGGAAATGTCTTGGCCGGTTGGATATCCAACAGTAAGGAAACTTGATACTAATTTATGGGAGGTTCGCTCAGATATTTCTGACAAAAGAATTTGACGAGTGATGTTCAAAATAAACGGAAGCAAAATGATATTGCTTCATGCGTTTATAAAGAAAACCCAAAAAACTCCAAAAGATGATATGGAACTGGGCAAGAAACGAAGGAACTTAGTTTTAGGAGGTCAAAAATGAATAATGCATATGCAGGAAGTTCTTTTGATGATTTTCTCGAAGAAGAAGGAATTGCTACAGAAGTAAAAAATGAGGCAATAAAAAGACTTATTTCATATAATTTGCTTGAAGAAATGCAAAAACAGAATATAAACAAAACAGAAATGGCAAAAAAAATGTCTACTTCTCGTGCCGCATTGGACCGGCTCTTGAATCCATATAATGATTCTGTAACACTTGCAACTTTGACAAAAGCTGCAAATGTGCTTGGGAAAAAGTTAATATTGCAACTACAATGATTAGCCTAGTTTTTTCCCGTGCAAGCGGCACGGGAATTTCTTTTTGCACGGATCAGCTTCTATCTTCTGGTGCGCTTGAACATTTTTCCGTCAAAATAGAGGGTGTTTGAATCTTCAAAGCTTACACGGGACTGCAATGACTCTCCTGCTTTCTTTTCCGGTGTATTTTTGCTAGAAGCAGAGTTAATCTTTAGATATGCAGTATTTTCAGGCATTGTATATGTGCCGGAATATTTAAACTCTTCCTCTGGCAGTTCTATAAGCTTTCCTACCCGCGGCTGTCCAAATTCGTTTATATAATAGCTCCAAAGATCCATAGGATTTATCTCTACTTCTGTGCCGAAATCTTTATGATAGTAATAAGTAAATTCTCCAGACGCTCCGTCGCCTTTGAAGACAAGCTCTGCAAAGCCTTTTCTGTCATCCTTGTTATCGTCAAATCTCCATTTTCCAGGCAACGTTCTTTTTAGGTAGCTAAAATATGCCTGCCTGTCGGCTTCCTTTATTGCATCGCATATTTTATTGAGCTTTTCAGCATACTTTTCTTCAAACTTGCCGCAGAAGTCGTCATATATTTCTGAGTTGATTGTGAAACAATTTTCCATCAAGTCAGAAGAAGCTGGAACAAGCTTTGCAAGCTTGTCTTGGTACACCTTTATCATCTTGTTCGACATCTTAAAATTCGGGTTGCCCACCGCATTCATTTTTGCGGAAAAGCTTTCCGTGAACTCATCTGTCTTTGAATTAAGCTTACTGTAAACAGATGAAAGCTGCTTAAGATAGTCCTTTTTATTCTCTCAAAGTTTTCATTTATAAAAATTCCTTTACACAAAACTCTCTCCGTACCCTGCCGCACATATCCAAGTGTCATTCCCGCACTCGATGCGGGAATCTCCTCCTTCTTTACTTATAGCCCAACTCGCTGCGGCTTGCCGCCTGCGCTGCACCGGCACTACACCGCCGCAGTTGCAGCGTACGCGGCTGTTGTTGCTTCTGGAATCCCAGCACCATTCCCAAACGTTGCCGCTCATGTCGTACAAGCCGTAACCGTTAGGCTTTTTCTGCGCAACTGGATGTGTCTTTTCTTCGCTATTTTTATCATACCAGCCCACTTCATCTAGGTTGTCGCTTCCGCTGTACTCGAAGCTGTACTCGAACTCCTGTCCGCCATTTGCCGCATACTGCCATTCTTCCACTGTAGGCAGGCGGTAGCCGTTGGCATTTTCGTTGCATTTTATCTCACTGTAAATGGACGGAGTATAGTCCCATTCAGACACATCAGTCTTATTTGAAACGGAATACACTGGAACAAGTCCATCCATCACACTTAATTTGTTGCAGAACACAACAGCGTCATACCAGCTCACCTGTTCCACTGGAAGATTTTTTTCTCCCTTGAAGCTGCTAGGATTCTCGCCCATTACAGACTCGTAAAGCTCCTGCGTAACTTCCGTTGCAAGAATAGAAAAGTTCTGCCCCGGAACTGCAATCATAAGTTCGCTTGCCTTGTAGTTTTCCTTTCCAAGAACTTTATGCACGTCAAACTTTTCTTGACTGAAGACAGTGCAGAGCGGAACTGCGAGCATAACAAGCCCGCACAAAAGCTTTGCAAAAGACAGCCCGCTCTTGCGGCCGACACCCAAACCAAAACATTTTTTTAAGCTCTTCATTTTTTTCTCCTCTTAAAATGAAATTGAATCTATTAAAAACACCGCAGTGCTTTATGCAGTTTTCTTTTCATTCCCATGCATAACACGGGAATTCATAAGCTTACTCATCTGCATTGCGCACAACGCGGAAGCCTAAAAACACAGATTTATAGCCAGCATAGTTGTAGTCCTTGTGGTCCATCGTGCAACGATTGGAATCAAAGCTCCAGGCGCCTTTAAACCTCATCTTTCTTCAAGCCGTCTGGCTTTTCCCTGTTTGTTGCAACCACAAAATCTTCACGCAGGAATCGCTTTAGCAAAAAAGCGCAGAAATACGGAATTGTGTAAAAACGCCCGTTAAATCCTATGTTTTTATTGCAAAACTTTATTCCAAAGCGCACATCTTTGTATGACGGATATTTTATAAGATTGTTAAGCGATACTGTCGCTCCGTCTTTTGCCTTTACTTCAACAGGAACCAAAGATTCCGTTGTGCGCACAAAAAAGTCCATCTCAAGCTGGGCATTTTCTTTTTTATAATAATATAAGTCAAAACCTGCCGTTTTTAGCATCTGCCCAACTAGATTTTCATAAATTGCACCTTTAAAAATCCCCAAATTCTTGTTTTTCCGTAAGTCCTCAGAAGACTCCTCATCAAGATTCGCCATTAAAAGTCCTGTATCATGATAATAAATCTTATATTTTGCCTCATCGTAGTTTCCTTTTAAAGGCAGGCATACATTGTTAAGGCAGAAGCAAAGGTTCACAACACCGGCATCTCTTAACCATTCTGCACAGCCGACATAATCCCGCGACCTTGCGTTTTTTGCCACTTTTGTAATCTGGAACTTTTTGTTTTCCTGCGCTAGAAACACCGGAATATTTCTGTAAATATTTTTGATTTTCGTCTTATCAAGTCCGTCTGCATATTTCGTGATGTCCTCCTCGTAATCACGCACAAGCTGACTTTGAAGAGGAAGTATATTTGAGTAGTTTCCATCAATCAAAAAACGTTTTACAACGGCCGGCATTCCGCCGATAACAGCATATTCCAAAAAATAGTCATTCAGAAGATTCAATTCTTCTTTAGAAAAAGGCTCAAGATTCTTTAAGTGGGAATACAGCTCTTCTGTAAAACTTTCGCCATAGCCTTTTGCCCAAAGATATTCCTCAAAATCAAGCGAGTACATTTGGTAGTCAAGTTTATAGCCCACGCTGTTTGAAGAAATCTGCCTGTAATTAAGTCCCATCATTGAGCCTGAGCAAATAACATCAAAGCGTCCGTCCTCGGCAAAAAATTTAAGGCTCGTGGAGCAGTCTGGATACTCCTGCAGCTCGTCAAAAAAAATAAGGGTTTCTTTAGGGATAAACTTAAACTTTGGATTATGAAAAGAAATGCGTTTTATAACCTCATCAGTCGAATAGCCCCGCAAAAAAATATCTTTGTATTCAGGGCTGTCAACAAAATTGATTTCCACAAAAGATTTATAGTTTTTTCCAAACTGCCGGACTGAGTAAGTCTTGCCAATCTGCCTTGCCCCGCGGATAATCAAAGGCAAATGATTTTCCGAGCTTCTCCATTTTGCCAGAAAATCCAGTATCTTCCGCCTGATTGCATTTTCCATGCCCACAGAATACACAAAATATGGACAAAATTCAAACGCTATACACACAAAATATGAAGAAAAATTCATCTACGCTATGCACAAAACATGAATATTTTTCTATAAGCTTCAATTTCGAGTTTTAAATTTTAGTGTCATTATAGGGCTTGACCCTGCGATGTTTCTGAAAGAAACTCGGTTGATAATCCTCTAGCAAGATTGCCGTGCTTAGCATTTCTTTCTGTCAACAAATGAAGTCCAGTCAATTTTGTTAAGTCCGTTTAACAAAATTGACCATAAACTGTTAAGACCACTTAACAACTTGAACAATATACTATAAAATCAGGTTATGGAAAAACTGATAGAACTTTTCAGGAAAAAAATGACCTTTCCACTTCCGGTCTTTGAGCGCGAACTGGAAAGAAAAATAAACTGGAATGCGCGGCTTGTAAGCATAAGAGGCTCAAGAGGAACCGGAAAAACAACGCTATTCCTGCAGCACATAAAAAAAACTTTCTCCAATAATCTGAACAAAGTTCTTTACGTAAACCTTGACAACATTTATTTTTCAAACAATACACTTGTTGAACTTGCAGAAAAATTTGCAAGCCGTGGCGGCACACACCTTTTCATTGACGAAGTGCATAAATACGAAAACTGGTCAAAAGAAATCAAAAATCTTTATGATGATTTCCCAGAACTTCATATCGCCTTCACTGGTTCTTCCCTGCTTGAAATTCTGAACGGCAGAGCGGATTTAAGCCGAAGAACTTTAGTTTATGAGCTGACCGGGCTTTCTTTCCGCGAGTACCTTTCGCTGATAAAAGCACATGATTTTCCAATTTTTACACTCGAAGAAATATTAAAGAACAACGAGCAGATTTCCGCAGAAATCGCATCAAAAATCAAGCCGTTTGAATTTTTTGACGATTATCTGTCATTTGGATATTATCCGTATTTTTTGGAAGGAAAAGACGATTATTTTAACCGCCTGAATGAGACACTGAACATGATTCTTGAAGTTGAGCTTCCCATGCTCCGCGGTCTGGAAATCGCCTATATTCCGAGGATAAAGAAACTTCTGGCTGTCATAGGAGAATCAGCCCCGTTCATTCCAAACATAACACAGCTTGCCGCAAAAATTGGAATCTCAAGGCAGACCTTGCTCATATATTTAAAATATCTGGAAGATGCAAAACTTATAAATCCGCTTTATAAAAAATCACGCGGATTAAGCGTCCTTGAAAAACCCGAAAAGATTCTCATGGAAAACACAAATCTTATAGAACTTTTTAACGGAGAAAACGCCAATACAGGTAGCCGCCGGGAAACTTTTGTTCTAAACCAGCTCTTACATTCCCATAAAGTTGATTTTTCAGAGGAAAGCGATTTCTTTGTAGACTCAAAATACACTTTTGAAGTAGGCGGAAAGAACAAAAAGCGCAAACAAATTCAAGAAATTCCAGACTCATACATTATCGCCGACGACATAGAATTCGGCACTGACAGGCGGATTCCTATCTGGCTGCTGGGCTTTATGTACTGATTTTTTTACTATACTGGCCGGACAAGAAAAAAACGGTACAAAATAGAACTTTGCACCGTTTTAAATTAAAAACCAAGTTTTTGATGGTTTCTGGTTATTCTAAATTGCCGTTTATTATCTTGTATCAGTACATACAGATTAAAAGCCCTATGTCATTCAGGTAAATTCTAAACTGATCATCCCGAACATAAGCCGCCAGCGGAAATTCAGGCGGAATGCAGTTGTAGCAGTAACGCACAAGATTCGCATCGCGCAGCCAGTCAAGTGAATTCGCATACTTCCGGGCTGTTCCGCCTTTTTCAACCTCGCTGTATTTGAATTTCGTGTTTTCCTTTGCAAGCTGGCGAGGAATTGAAAGATAGCAGTTTCTTGCCTTCGGCTTGTCCGGCGTTGAGGCATATTTTGCAATATCGTTAAGATAATCATTCAGGATTTTCTGCTGTTCCTCGTGAACCACATTGTAATTGCTTGTCTCAAGAAATTTGTTCACAACCTCAGGCATTCCGCCGACAGCCATAAACTCGCGCAGATATTTCTGCATAATTTCATTCGTGGATTTTTCAACAGGAAGTTTTTTATCAAAGTTTTCTTTCAGGCTTAAAATCGCGCTCCGCTCAATTCCCAAAGCCCAAAGAAATTCCTCAAAATCAAGGGAATACATCTCATACTGACGCTCATAGCCGACCGGAATAGAAGAAATTTCCTTATAATTCAATCCAAGAAGCGAGCCTGTCGCAATCACATCAAAAGTGTCATCCTGCGCCAGAAATTTCAAAGCCGTTCTTGCCTGCGGACAAGACTGAATTCTATAAAGACATATTTTCCGGCGACTTGGATGTAGCTACTCTTACTGCTGAAATTTCACTTAGGGTAAAAGATTCTCACCTTGTAACAGGAAAGACTTTGATTTTCCTTGACGAAATTCAAAGCTGTCCGCAGGCAAGAACTGCACTGAAATTTTTCTCAATAGACAAAAGATATGATGTGATTGCAAGCAGTTCTCTTTTGGGACTCAACTACAAAGATGTCTCTTCGTACCCGGTAGATTATGTTCTTAGATGAATAAGTTCTTATTTCCTAAGCAATCTGCTTGTTGGTCAAAAAACATTCCTTTATATAGTCGCGGCTTTGATAGTAAAAATCTGTGTTGAATCTGCTTATGCTGTCGCTGACCCAGGAATTGTAAACTTTGAACAGGGTTTCAATTATGCTGTCAACATTTTCATTCGGCTGGACATCCTCAATAAGGCGCTCATACACTTCGCCTATTGTCCAGTAATCAGGAACTTCATATTTGCATTTTGCAACATTGTCAAAATCGCCTGTTTTTATGGAGCACATATTTATAAATTCTTCCGCAACGCTGTCTATCACCTCGCAATGCAGAACATCTGAATGGGTATACATTCTTTTCACAACACTCTTGCCCAATGTATTTACAATATATGCTCTCTTTTGTTTTTGTCTGCGGCCAATAAATTCGATTAAGCTGCAAGTATAAAACAGCGCGTTATCATTATTCATCGGTAACCTCGTATGAATCTATGAATTTTAAACATTTCAAGGCTTTTTCCGTATTGAAGCTTATTTGATGTGTCGGGTATTTGAATTCTACCAAGCTCCAAAAATTTTTCCTGCTGATTTTGCCGTCAATGAAGTTCTGTACATAATTAAAAATAGTGTCATCTGCCATCGGACCTTCAACAATATCATAACAGTGCTTTTTACCGTTTCGGCAGGCGACTATAAAATCAAGCCATTCTTCCGTCATTTTCTCAAACTTTTTAATATTCAAGTCTGAGGATTCTGTGTATTGATATTTACTTATAATTCCATGACCAGTGAAGCGCGTTGCCCACCTTGCAGCCTGATTTTCAAGCAGCGTACAGTAAAAACCATAATAAAAATCCTTATTATATTTTGCCGGTCTTATTTCAGGAATTTTCACAACTTCCTTGCTTCCATGAAATAAAATTTTATTACTCATGGAATTATTTTAACATGACTTGAAATATATTTAAAGCAAAGGTTTTGACATAAAAAACAGGCTCCTCCGTGGCGAAGCATCCTGTTCCCTTTTGCTGAGGAATGCCGTTAATTTAAACCAGCTTTTTGCAGAAAGAATGCTCCAGCCTAGCCGCTTCGCCCGCTGCCGCGGCTCCGCTTGCAAGGCCTGTGCCTTCTTTCTGCACCCATATAGGGTTACTGCGCGGATTCGTACTTCCGCAAAAGCGGAAGCTGTTTAATAATTTCCTTGCAGAACTAGCCAACGCTAGTTGGCGTTGCGAACAAGGCGGAAGCCATAGTAGTAGCCGCGGATGAGCGGGAAGCTGCCGCCCCGGCCGGCAACCTGCGCGTTGTCAGCGTAGTTGTGCCAAGAACCACCGCGCTGACAGCGGTTAGAGCCCGAAGCCGGGCCTGAGCCCTCCGTGTCGCTTGATATGCTACCATACCAGTCCCAGCACCATTCCCATACGTTTCCGCTCATGTCGTAAAGTCTATAGCCGTTTGCCTTTTTGGTCTTTACATCCCTTGTTCCGGTATCGTTTGTATTTTCTGTATACCATGCTACGTCGTTTACATCGTAGCTTCCGGCATAGGTGTAGCTTTCGCCGCCGCGCGCAGCCCATTCCCATTCTGCCTCTGTAGGAAGACGGTAGCCGTTCGCCGTAAAGTCGCATGTTGCGGCATTCCACGTGATGTTGTTTGAAGTCGGAACATCACCCCATTTGCTTGGGTCTGTTTTTCCGCCAATTGCATAGCAAGGATTTAACTTTTCTTGTATAGAACGAGTGTTGCAGTATACAAGCGCATTATACCAGCTGATACAATTTACAGGGTTGTTTTTTACATTGTCATCGCCAAAGTAGTCGCCCAAAAGAATATTGCCATCATCCTTTACGAAATAGCACTTAGAAATATTTTCTGCAAATATATTCTCATCGCCTAACTGTTCTTTTGCTTCTTCAACAGTGCAGTCAAAATCTTTTGCAAAATATTTGTACACATCATCCATTGAAGTCATTTTTACGCCATCGATAGTAAAAGAAACAACATTCAAAGAAAGAAGCCCGGTATTTGCATTGCAAGTGTATTTGTATTCTGTTATTTGTGTTTTTGGTGATTCTCCTGTTGGCTGCTTAACTTCTGTTTCTGTAACAGTGTCGTCTTTAAAGACATAAGTAATTGTCTTAGTCTTTTTGTCATCTTTCTGTGAATACTGATAAAAGTTTCCGGCAAGAACATTTTTTCCTACAGAAGGTAGCAAACCATTTGTGCTGCTATCAGAAGATGGTTTGCCATTTGTGCTGCTATCATCATCATCTGAATCACTGCCATTAGAGCATGATGCGAATACGAACGCAAATGCAAGAAGCATAAGCGCTGTGCAAATTTTTTTTAAAGCTTTCATAAAAAGCCTCCTTGTAAAAAATAAAATATGTGGCATTTTACATCGGGGGGGGGATGTCAAGTGGTTATGTAAAAAATGTAGCCTTTGTCCGCCCTGCAAGCGTCTACAACATCATGAAAGAGTACGATTTAGTCCACAAATGGGCTAAAAATGCAGGAGAGGCAAAGAAAAAAGGCTTTGACCAGCCCGAGGCTCCGCATGAGCAGTGGCATACAGATATTTCATACATCAGAGCAACGGCAAATTAGAAAGATTTCATTCAACGCTGAAAACTGAACATGTCCGTAAGACTCCATACTTCAGTTATGAAGATGCAAAAGAAAAGATGGCACAGTGGATTGATTTTTACAACAACGGGCGTCTTCACGGCACACTTCTTTATCTGACTCCAGCGGATTATTTTGAAGACAGAAAAGAATCAAGGCTTGCAGAACGAAGAGAAAAACTTCATACTGCAGATATCAACAGAAAAGCTTATTGGCTGCAACAGCAGCACTCTTAATCCACCTTATAAGCTTTCTTAAAAAAGTCCAAGTTCACTTTGGGCAGGACAAACCTTGCGAACGACACTGGAACTCTCGATGTGATTGGCGTAAAAATTCCCCGGAACGCAGAAAACTTGCAGGAATTCTGCTCGCTTATGAAAAACGAGGAGGAGAGGATTTCCGGGAATTTCGCCGCTTTGTAATTTTTTCCGATTTTCTTTTTCAGCCGGAATCATGCTTCTGCAAAAATCATGTCCGCTGTTTTTTCTTGACAACAGAGCGGTGTGAATTGTAGTATTTATCAAGAAACTTGCATTGCGGGTTCAATTTGTTGCATGAAAGTCAATTTGGAGGAAAAATGAAAAAGATTCTTACAATCGCGGTGAGTGTTCTGCTTATCGCCACATCAGCGTTTGCCGCCGGAAAGAAGAAGGATTCCAAGAAGTCGAATCTCAGGGTCGGAATGGTTACGGACTCCGGAACAATCGACGACAAGTCCTTCAATCAGGGAACTTGGGAAGGAATTCTCCGCGCGCAGAAGGATATGGGAATAAAGACAAAGTACCTCAAGCCTGCCGGAACAACCGAGGCGGACTATCTCAAGGAAATCGGAAACCTTGCGGATGCCGGCTATCAGATGATTATCTGTCCGGGATTCAAATTCGAGACGGCCGTTTATGCCGCTCAGAAAAAATATCCGAACGTTCTTTTTGTTCTTCTTGACGGAAAACCTCACACTGCCGACTACAGCACTTTCGAGACTGCGAAGAACACTGTCGCCGTCTCATGGCTTGAGCAGGAGTCGGGATTTGTGGCAGGAGTTGCCGCGGCGGTTCAGATTAAGGAAGGAAAATTCGGATTCATCGGCGGAATGGAGATTCCTGCGGTTCAGAAATTCAACTGGGGATGGCAGCAGGGAATCGCCTATGCGAACGCCAACTACGGAACAAAGATTTCGATTGACGCGGAGAACGTTGTCTATCAGGGAACTTTCTCTGATGTCGCTGCGGGACAGCAGCTTGCGGCCTCAATGTACGACAAGGGCGTGAAGGTTGTGTTCGCGGCTGCAGGCGGTGTGGGAGTCGGAGTCATCAACGAGGCAAAGACACGCCGCTCAACCGGAAAGGATGTGTGGATGGTCGGAGTTGATGTTGACCAGTACAATGACGGAATCTACGCAAAGGGAAAGAGCGCGGTTCTCACTTCCGCACAGAAATTCCTTGACCGCGCGTCCTACGACATGATCGAGGCGCAGCTTGCAGGAAAATTCCCGGGCGGACAGGAGCTTGAGCTTTCCGCTGCGAACGACGGAATCGGAATTCCTGTGAAGAATCCGAACCTTTCCGCGGATGCACAGAAAAAGGCCGACGAGGTTCTTGCCCTCATAAAATCAGGCAAAATCAAAGTCGCGGCTTCCGCTGACGGACTCATAAAATAAGACTTCAATTTCAGTTTGAAGGGCCTCCGGCATAAACCCCGGGGGCTTGTTTTTTTTTGCACGGAATCCGTTTGCTGTGATATAATTTCATATTGAAAGTTGAGATTGGAGTAAAAATGGGCGCAGACAACTACGTGATTGAGATGCTCAATATCAGGAAGGAGTTTCCGGGTATTGTTGCGAACGACGATATTACGCTTAGGGTGCGGGACGGAGAGGTCCATGCGATTCTGGGCGAGAACGGGGCGGGAAAATCCACGCTGATGAGCATCCTCTTCGGGCTTTATCATGCGGACAGGGGAACGGTGAAAATCCGCGGAAAGGAAGTTTCAATAAAGAATCCGAATGACGCGGCCCGGCTTGGAATCGGAATGGTCCACCAGCACTTTCAGCTTGTGGGCAATTTTACGGTTACGGAGAACATCATTCTCGGAAAGGAAGGCGGATTCGTCCTGCACAGAAAGGAGGCATCCGCGAGAATCAAGGCGCTGAGCGGGAAGTACGGACTGAACATTGATCCCGACATGAGGATTGAGGACATTTCCGTGGGAATGCAGCAGCGTGTCGAGATTCTGAAAATGCTTTACTGCGACGCCGGCATCCTGATTTTTGACGAGCCGACGGCGGTTCTGACTCCGCAGGAAATTGACGACCTCATGCGGATTATCAGGAATCTTGTGAAGGAAGGAAAATCCGTCGTGATAATCACGCACAAGCTGAACGAGATAAAGGCCGTGGCCGACCGCTGCACGATTATCCGCCGCGGAAAGCTGATTGACGTTGTGGATGTGGCTTCGACTGATACCGCGCTTATGGCCGCAAAAATGGTAGGCCGTCCTGTGAATTTCAAGGTCGAGAAGAGCGCGCCAAAAACCGGCCGTCCTGTCCTTGAGGTGAGGAATCTCTGCGTGATGAATGCGAAGAAAGTTCTGGGCGTGAAGAATTTCAGCCTTACGGTTCATGCCGGCGAGATTGTGGGGCTTGCGGGCGTTGACGGAAACGGGCAGACTGAGCTTGTCGAGGCGGTCTGCGGACTTCTTCCTGCGGAAAGCGGCTCTGTCATTATTGACGGAACTGACGCGACGGATCTGACTGTGCGCAGAAGAAATGAGCTTGGACTTGGCCATATTCCAGAGGACAGAATCAAGCGCGGACTTATCGCCTCAATGCGGATTGCCGGGAACATGGTGATGAAGTCGTATTACAAGAGACCTTTCAGCAGAAACGGAATCCTGAATTTCCCGGAAATCAACTCATATTCAGAAGCTGTCGTGCGGAAATTCGACGTGCGGTCCGGCGAGGGAATAAATTCTCCTGCGGGGAAGCTTTCAGGCGGAAACCAGCAGAAGCTGATTGTCGGCCGCGAGATTTCCATGAATCCGAAGCTTCTGATTGCGGTTCAGCCTACGCGCGGTCTTGACGTGGGCGCGATTGAATATATCCACAAACAGATTGTGGCGCACCGGGACAAGGGAAACGCCGTGCTTCTTGTGTCGCTTGAGCTTGACGAGATTTTCAACCTTTCGGACAGAATCGCCGTCATTTCCGGCGGAGAGCTGATGGACATTGTGGACACGGCTTCGACCGACGAGCATTCCGTGGGACTTATGATGGCCGGCGTGAGGAAAGACAAATGGTTATAAAAAAAATATTTTCAGCAGAAACAAAGAAAGAGGAGAGAAAGAGCGGACCGTTCCTGATTGCGCTGAGCGCGGTTTTGCTTGGACTTGCCGCTGGCGGACTTCTCATGCTTTTTATCGGGGAAAATCCGTTTGAGGCCTACGCCTATATTCTCAGGGGCGCGCTGATGAACCGCGAGAGAATCGGAAACACTTTCGCCACCGCCACTCCTCTTATGTTCACCGGACTTTCGTTTGCGTTTGCGTACAAGACCGGGCTTTTCAATATCGGAGCTTCAGGGCAGATGCTTGTGGGCGGACTTTTCGCCACGGTTGTCGGGCATTTTGTTTTTCTTCCGCGTCCGCTTTATCTTGTCGTGCTCGTCATTTCCGCGCTTGCAGGAGGCTCACTGTGGGGCGCGCTCGTCGGATTTCTCAAGGCGAAGTTCAATGTGCATGAGGTCGTCTCCTCAATCATGCTGAACTGGACGGCGTACTGGAGCATCTACTATTTTATTCCGGCGTATCTGAAAGGCCCTTCACTTGAGACTGAAAGCTCCTCCCTTGCCGTTACGCAGTCGCTCAGAAGCCACTGGCTTTCCGCAGTCTTCTCAGGTTCGGAATACATCAACCTGGGAATAATTTTTGCCGTCGCCTCGGTTTTTCTTGTGCGTTGGTGCCTGAACAGAACAACGGTGGGCTATGAACTTAAAGCTGTGGGCGCGAACAGATTCTGCGCGGAATATGCCGGAATCAACGTGAACCGGAGCATCGTGCTTTCCATGGCGATTTCCGGCGGACTTTCGGGGCTTGCAGGACTTTCGTATTATGCCGGTTACGCGCTGAATATGCAGATCGGCGTGATGCCTGCCCAGGGGTTTGACGGAATCGCGGTTTCTCTGCTTGGAGCTTCAACACCGGTCGGTGTTCTGTTCGCATCCCTTTTCTTCGGAATTCTTCAGTCGGGAAAGGGGTTCATGAACGCGCTCACCGATGTTCCGCCCGAAATCGCAGACACGATTATTTCCGTAATAATCTATTTTACCGCGACGAGCGTGCTTTTTGAGAAACTGTGGAACGGACTTTTCCATAAGCTTCACGAAAAGAAGCTTGCGGGACTTTCTGAAAATTCAAATCAACCGGGAGCTGAAAAATGAATTTGCTTTATCAGGTTTTTCCTTACGTAATCGCATACACAATGCCGATGCTCATAACTTCTTTGGGCGGACTTTACAGCGAACGCTCCGGCGTCACGAACCTCGGACTTGAGGGGCTTATGCTTTCAGGGTATTTCGGAAGCGCGTTCGCAATCAGGCTGCTTGAGAACTCCGCGGGACACACGCAGGTCATAATAATCGGACTTGCCGTCGGCGCTCTGTTCGGAGCTGTCTTCGCGCTGCTTCATGCGTTCGCCTCGATAACGCTCAAGGCGGATCAGGTCATCTCAGGAACTGCAATCAATATGCTTGCCGCCGCAATCACGATTTACATCGCGCGTCAGGTTACGGGCAGCGGAAACATTCCGATTATGATGGGAATAATTCCGATGGACTACGCCGGGCTTTCAGGAATTCCTCTTCTTGGAAAACTGATTTTCTCGCGCGTCTACTGGTCAACCTGGCTTGTGCTCGGAATCTGGGGATTCTCGTTCTGGCTGCTTTACAAAACCTCATTCGGTCTGCGCCTCCGTGCCTGCGGTGAGCATCCTTCAGCGGTTGCGAGCGCCGGAGTGAACGTGCATTTAATGCGATACGTCGCGGTTCTTGTGAGCGGCGCCTTGTCGGGTCTTGGCGGTGCTGTCATGCTTGTGACTTATTCCGGCGAATTCAACGGAAGCGTCGCGGGACTCGGATTTCTTTCAATCGCCGCGCTTATTTTCGGACAGTGGAAGCCGCTTGGAATTCTAGGCGCGACATTCTTCTTCGGATTCTTCACCACGCTTGCGAATGTCTCACAGGTCATTCCCGCCCTCGCCGTGATTCCGACAGTAATCTTCAAGGTGTTCCCTTACACGGTGACACTTGTCGCGCTCGTCTTCTCGTCAAAGAAAATGGCTGCCCCCGCTGCGAACGGAATTCCGTATTAGAAATGTAACGGAGAGTTAGTATGGTAAGGCACTTCTTTTTGGAGTAGACATTTACAAGCTTACAGCCATGCACTATATGGAAGTTCATACTCCAAAAGAAATCAATGAGCAGTATGCACCAAGCGATGCTGTAAACAAAATTTATCCGCCTGAAGAATGGTTCATAAAAGGACTTATCAAGGAAACCTACATCGGCAACTGTCATGTAATGTATTTTGATATTCTTGATGTGGTTAGCCTTTGTGCCGAAGAACTGAAGAACAGACCTTTTGAACTTTGGGGAATAAAAGAATAACAGGAGAAAATAATATGGACGCAATTTGGACAAAACTTTATAACGCCGCAAAGGAAGTGCAGAATCCAAGACAGATTTCTGACTATGTTTCTGGCGGAGAAGTTGCCGCAGCCATTCTTTCAAAAAGTGGAAAAATCTACACTGGTGTTTGCATTGACACCTGCTCAACTTTGGGAATCTGTGCCGAGCGAAACGCAATCTTCAACATGATTACCAACGGCGAAAATGAATTTACAAAAGTTGCCGCTGTCATGCCTGACGGAAAATGCGGAGCTCCATGCGGTGCATGCCGTGAACTTATGGTTCAGCTCATGCCAAAAACTTACAAGGGAATCGAGATTTTAATGGACTACGAAAATGAAAGAATCATAAAGCTTGGAGACATTACTCCAGAGTGGTGGATCGGGGAATAAAGCGCGCCCATTTGATGAATTTGTATGTGAAAAAAGATTTCCGCCGCAAGGGGCTTGCAAAAAAATGCTGGAGCTTCTGATAGAGGAAGCAAAGTCTCGGAAATTGACAGAAATCAGCCTTGATGCAACTGAAAAAGGAAGGCCTTTGTATGAATCAATGGGTTTTTGCTGCAATGATTCTGCAATGGCAATGAAATTATAAATGGAGTAAACATAAAATATTTTTGAAAACAAAACTGATTTTATTAGATTTAGATTTTACAAAAATTTTAAAACTTTTCTTGACTCTCCCCTTAGAGGATACGTTATAAAAATTACATCCGTGTAATTTTTATAACTGCAGTTTGCAAATGCGTTGCATTCACAAACTGCACATTAGTAAAGACGGGGCTGTCCTAGAAGTTATTAACAGACTTCAAAAAGGGCGGCCTTTTTTATGTTAAATGAATTTTGTAGATTTTCGTTTATTGTTTTTTTTCTTAGGTGTTCATTAATCGAATCAGTTTCTTGAAATCATATCCCAGCATCAATAATCCCCATTCAATTCCAACTTTTTCTTTTCCCCGAAGATGAAATCGCCTGAAGCCTAAATTGCCTTTTGTCTGACCAAAGACAGTTTACTTTCAGGAGCATGACCGGATTGTATCTGCTTGCTCCGCCACCTTTTGCATTTCGTGCAAATACTTCTTCAATTTCGAGTTCATCTACTGTTTTGCTGACAATTCTTACAAAATGATTCTGCGGAACCAGCTCATCCAGACTTGGTGGCAGGAGCCACTGCCCGCCCTGGTTATATGGTTTGTATGTGATTTTATCGCTTACGCCTCTGCTCATATTTAAATTTTAGCAGATTTGAATTCACTTGTAAATTTAAAATAATTAGGGCTGCCCCATTTCTTTTTGGACAGCCCCTCTCTGCTAGTTTCTAAGTCTGTACATAACGCCGCCTGTAAATGCGGCTCCCAGAATAACGGCAAACTCGCACAGAGCTGTTTTTCTCCAGAATGAGCGGCTTTTTAGAATGCGCCTGTTTTCTTTTTCAAACTGCGCCTTAAGTCCCTCCTGCTGCAAAAACAAGGCTTCATCAACCGTTTCTTCAAGAATTCTTTCAAGTTCAGCTGCAAGGTTTTCATTGCCCAGAGTCTGATCCGGCGGCAAGTCCTGCGTTTTTAACTGCGCTTCTGATTCTGCTTTTTCCGTCAGAAACAATTTTTCTGCACTCGCCGGAAAAACCATGTTTACCGCCAGAACCACGGCGGCTATTTTTTGCATTATATGAGAATGGCTCATTTTCTTTACCTCCTACATCCATAGATGAATCCATAGCGGCATAGCTTCCCAAAGCTTTTGGCAGAACCGCCCCGCAAAGAGCAGAAATCACAACAGAAGCCCAGGCCGCATCCCCTATATATCCAAGCCTAAGAAGCACTGTCGCAATTAAAACTGCAAATCCCTTGTACCCTGCAAGTTTTCCTGCAAGAAGAAGCAGCCTTTTAAATACATTCTGAAAAAGCTCTGCATAAGTAAAATGAATACTTTCAATCTTTGTCATACAGCAAGCCCTCTTTTTACCATCCTTAAATGAGAATACATCAGCTTCATCTCACTTTCACTGCGGAATGCGCCGCATTTATTTTCCTCCAGCCGGGAAACATTTACATAGCAAGCTCCGCACCAGCCCGCCACATGAACAGCCCTGCCCTGCGCGTCAAGAAAGAATGCCGCGTACAGGAAATTTGAGTTGCAAAAGGTTTTTACATTTTCTGTAAAAAATCTTCTATACAATTCATCTGCTGTAACACGAAGCCTTATTCCAAGAGAATGGCTTACAGCGGAGCATACAGAGCCAGAGCAGTCGCTTCCGCTTGGAGAAGAGCCTCCCCACACATAAGGCGCGCCCTCAAATTTTCTCAGTTCCTCAAAGTATTTTTGCTGAATGCTCATGCCGCGCCTCCCAAGAATGCTTTTAGCACAGCGAATCCTGCAGAAGCAAGGGCAACCGCTCCCGTACCAATAGAAACAATCTGGCAAATCCTAACCGCCTTTTCTGCGGAAGATTTTTTAAGGCTTGTTTCCAGAGCCCCCAGACGCTCAAGAGTTCTGTTCTTGAACTCGCACATTTCTCCACGCATAGAGCAGAACTCACCGTAGAGCTTTGTAAGCAACTCATTTTCCATAGCCGCCTCCTTGTAAAAATATTGGCTTGCGCAGTTAATGCGAAAGTCTTTTCCAAGAGGATAAAGCCAAACGATGAGCCAAAAATGATAGCTTTTACGCTCATAAAACAGCGCGTAAATGTTATCAATTCAAGGGCTTTGCCAAGCTGTATATTGTACACAACGAACGGCAGACAAAACATCCGCGTTGCGGACTTCTGCCTCAAAAAACAAAATGCCGGGCAAGCAAGGCGCCTGCAAGTCCGGCGGGAGAAAATTATGTTAAAGATTTCATTAAGAGAGAACAAGACAGCCAATGCAAAGTCCCCTTACCATTTCTATTCAGAAAATTCCGGAGTGCTCACATTTGACGAGCTCATCGACGAGATGGCAAAAAACAACACGACTATAACAAAGGCCGACATTGCAGGAGCAATGAATGTGTACAAGGAAGTTGTTATTCGCTATGTGCAGCTTGGCTACAAAGTATACTGCCCGTTTGGACAGGTCTATATCTGCGCAAAAGGAACTGCAAATGACAAGCTTGCTTCTTTTGAGCCGCACCTTTCCGGCAACGACCACGATCTAAACCTAAAGCTCACTGTGGACAGCTCCGTAGCAAAGACAGTGCTTGCAAACACAAAAACAGAGCGTGTGTCAGGAAGATATAAGATGATTCCGTCAATAGAAGAAATCCAGAACGTAAATGGAATTGCATTAAAAGAAGCAAAGCCAGGAAATGTAATCAGGATAATCGGCGAGTACCTTAAGCTTGACGAAAATGACAGCGAGCAAGGAATTTTCCTTACAAAGGGAGATGTTTCAATAAGGCTTGAAAACTACATCTGGAACAAAAACAAGCGGATTGACGCAATGCTTCCGGCAGACATTGAAACCGGCTCATACAAGGTCAGCATAAGGGCAAAGCCAAACACAATCCTGTACAATGGCAGCTTTATTAAAGAAATTACAATAAGCTAAAAGAGACTCTGAAAAGAAGTCTCTGCGGCATGTCTAAACGGCATGCCGTTTTTTTGTTTATTGCAATAAACTTAAGACCAAAGGAATACTTTCTAAGACCTGAAGAGATACTTCCTAAGAGGCTAAGGAATACTTCCTAAGACCTTAAGAGATACTTCCTAAGAGCCTTAGGAATACTTACTTAGGGCTTTAGGAATATTCACTCAGGGTCTTAGGAATACTTACTTAAGGCTTTAGGAATACTCTCTTTAGAAATTCTAACATAAACAAATATTCTCATCTTGAAAGACATTAATGTAATCACTATTATTTTAATAGACATTATATTAACATAGGTTACAATAAGATGAAAAAATTTTATGACAGAAAAAATGAGTTAAAAATTCTCGAGCAAATAGAAAAGAACTCTTACTCAAATGCGGCTTTCACTATAATCACAGGCCGAAGACGAATTGGAAAAACTGCGCTATTAAAGAAATTCATATCTACAAAAAAAAGCTGCTACCTTTTTACCACCAGAAGCTCCGAGCCCATTTTATGCCAGCAATGGCAAAAAGAAGTGGAGCAATCAATCGACCTTAAAATTTTTGGAAGCATAACAACACTAAAGGAACTTTTTGAGCAGATAATAGAGTATTCAAAACAGGAGCACTTTATATTAATCATAGATGAATTTCAGGAGCTTCAAAATATAAATTCTTCATTCTTCAGCCATCTGCAGAATATATGGGACAACTGCAAAGATAATTCAAAAATCAACTTTATTGCCTGTGGGTCAGTTTATTCCATGATGATAAAAATTTTTGAAGGCGCAAAAGAACCGCTATTTGGACGCGCCACTGCAAAAATCCATCTAAAACCTTTTACACCTTCTGTATGCAAAGAGATTTTAAAAGACTTTAACCCGCAATACACAAACGAGGACTTGCTCTGCCTATATATGCTCAGCGGAGGGGTTGCAAAATATATTTTTCTTCTAATGGAAAGCGGAAGCATTACGCACACAAAAATGATAAATTATGTAACAGGAATTTCCTCTCCATTTTTAATAGACGGAAAAGATTTGCTTATAAGTGAAATCGGAAAAGACTATGGAATCTATTTTTCAATTCTTTCGCTCATTTCCAGCGGGATGACGGTCCAAAGCGAAATTGATTCTATAATTCAAAAAAATACAGGCTCCTACCTTTCAAATCTTAATAAAACGTTCAATGTTATAAAACCTGTCAGGCCGATTTTTTCAAAGCCAGAAAGCCGCAATGTGCGCTGGCAAATTACAGACAGCTACTTAAGATTCTATTTTAGGTTCATTTACTCCAATCAAAATTTAATTGAACTTGGGCAGTACGATTTACTAAAGAAACTGATTTTGCGCGACTATAAGACTTTTACAGGCAAAACGCTTGAGCAGTATTTTACAGAAAAAATTAATGAAGAGATGCATCTGACATCTATTGGCGGATGGTGGGATAAAAAATCTCAAAATGAAATTGACATTGTTGCAGTAAATGAACTGGATAAAACGTGTCATATTTTTGAAGTAAAAAGAAATGCCAAAAAAATTGACTATAAAGCACTGGAAGAAAAAATAAATGCACTAAGATCAAATGTTCCTGGATTTGAAATCAACATGAAAGGCTTAAGTATGGACGATATGTAAAAAGCTTGATGCCCTGCAAAAGTAACGAAAACCTTGTCTTTTTTTTCTTTCGTGGGATAATCCAAAGTAGCAGTTTGGATTATCCCACGAAAAACTTGATTCTGGAAGAAAATATGGCTTTTATAGAGCGTCATGCAGAAAAAACAATAGAACGGATGTCTCAGTCGTTTCCGGCAGTGCTTGTTACAGGCGCAAGGCAGACCGGAAAGACAACTCTTTTGAAAAACGTAACTGACAAAAAATCTGTTGGCTATCTTACATTTGATGACCCGATGGAAGAGCAGTCCGCAAAAAACGATCCGCAGTCGTTTATTGATTTTCATCCAAGCCCGTTCTTGTTTGATGAAGTTCAGTATGTTCCAGAACTGTTTCGCTATCTAAAAATTGAAATTGACAAGAACCGGCACAACGGAATGTATTATCTTACAGGAGGCCAGCAGTTCAGGCTTATGGAAAAAGCGACAGAGAGCCTTTCTGGAAGAATAGGAATTGTGCAGCTTTATCCGCTTTCCGCGCGCGAAAAACGTGGCGACAGTTTTGACCGGCCATTTATTCCGTCAAAAGACTACATCTTGCAGAGAAACAGCGAATTTTCCGGAAAGGCTCTTTCTGCCACAGAGACATGGAATTCAATTTTTACAGGCGGCTATCCGGAAGTTGCAAAGGGCAATGTCTTGCCGAACGATTTTTACTCAAGCTATCTAAAAACTTACATCGAACGTGATATTCGGAGCCTGGCGCAGGTTGCAGATGAGATGCAGTTTCTCCAGTTTATTGCGGTTGTCGCGGCGCGAACTGCGCAACTTGTTAATTACGGAGACATTGCAAACGAGGTTGGAATAAGCGAGGTTACGGCGAAAAAATGGCTTTCGCTTCTTGTAACTTCCGGGCTTGTTTACCTGCTTCCGCCGTTTTCGGTGAATGTTGAAAAACGGGTTGTAAAAACTCCCAAGCTTTACTTTGTCGATACAGGACTTGCCTCATATCTTACAAGATGGACGGATTCAGAAGTGCTGCGTTCTGGAGCCATGTCGGGGGCGTTTTTTGAAACATATATTGTTGGCGAAGTACTTAAATCATTCTGCAATGCTGGAATTGAGCCGCCGCTTTATTTTTACAGGGACAAGGATAAAATTGAAATCGACCTTATTATTTTTTTGAACAACACTGTCTATCCGGTTGAAATAAAAAAGACCGCCACTCCAAAAGCAGACGATGCGAAGAATTTTTTTATTACAGGCAGAATCAAGAATGTGGAAATCGCGCCTCCGTGCATTGTCTGCAACTGCGGAAAGCCGGTTTCTGTTGCAAAAGGCGTGATGGCGATTCCGGCGGAATATGTGTAGTTAGTCCGATAATAATATATGAGCAAATTATATATTGTTAATTTTTCAAGGTCGGAGTATGCAATGCATATTCCTGTGTTCAGGGCTCTTTGTCCGTCTTACGCTTCTGAGTATCTTAAAAGCCATGAAGTTCAGGGCAAGGAAATCAAGGAAACTGATCACGTGCTTATTGGGTGCACGGCGGATGAAAGAAAGGCTCTTGAAGCTCTTCTTATTCTAAGAGAAAAAAAGCTTCATATAACGCTGTATTCAGAGAGGCCTCCAACCGCTCTTTTTTTATGCATTGTCCGCAAGCTGGATAACGTTTCACTTCTTTTCTGCCCGGAAAGCATGGAAGACATTGCCCATTGCGCAGCGTTTTACACAAAAGGAAAAAGATTTGTATCAAAGGCGGCCCAAAGAAAAAATGAAACTGAGCTTTTGGGAAGATTCATAAACCTTGAATCTCTAAGCGAAACAAACAGGCTGCTTGTCTTTGCAATTGCGGAAGGATTGTCTTTAAAAGAAATGCAGTCACTTACAGGACGCAAGGAAAGGTACATACAGACTTGCCTTCATAGGCTCAAAGAAAGATTCAATGTGCTTGAAAGGCGGGAGCTTTTTAGCGCGCTCTTAAAATGGCTTTCTCTGGACGTTCAAGAGTTTCAGGCAGGATAAACAACAGATGCGAACAATTTTTCTTTTTGTTTACAGACCGGAACAAGCACGCGAGTATTCTTCAGGGCTTTTTTATACAAAACCGGCAGCAGGCTTGAGAACACTTCCACTTTGTGACTTCTAGACTTGGATTTTACAGTAAGAAGACAGCCGAGCTCTTTCTCTTCATTAAGAATCGGCTCGGCATCTTTTTCAAGTATTCCCAAAAGCATAATGTTTTCTTTTGTTTCCATGTACTATATATATACTTTTTTTTACAGAAAATGACTGGAAAAGAAAAAACATTGAGTCCAATGGATCTCATATACTATTCTTACAACTGATACGGAGAAATTATGTTAGGTTGATGGCGCACTGCGCAAAAGAGTGGTGTCCTAAATGTAAAGCATATTATCCAACTGGTACACATAATTGCACAAAGAAATAAGCTTTGAATAAAAAATCTAGTTAAGTGAAATTTGTATGGATTTTCATTTGACAAATGTAATCACCTCAGTATATACTTGTTTTAGGAGGAATCCAAAATGATGTATACTAAGGTTTTTACTAGTGGCAATAGCCAGGCTGTCCGCATCCCAAAAGAATTCTCTTTGCCAGAAGGAGAGATGTGCATTCAAAGAGTTGGAAGTACGATTATACTATTTCCAAAGGAAAATCCATGGGAAGCATTTGACAGAAGCTTTTCTGAATTCTCAGATGACTTTATGGCAGACGGAAGAAATCAACCGGAAATGCAAGTTCGGGAAGAGCTTTAATGTATTTGCTGGATTCGAATATTTGCATTTTTCTGATTAGAAATAAGTCTCCCCTGTTGCGAGAAAGAATAAAAATGTATTCTCCGTCGTTATTGCATTTGTCAGTGATTACGGTTGCAGAATTAGAATACGGAGCTGCAAAAAGCCAAAATCCTGTAAAAGAACATCAGGCAGTATTGGATTTTGTTTCTCCATTCAAGATTATAAATTTTAAGCCAAGTGATGCAGAAAATTTTGGATTGATTAGAGCCTATCTTGAAAAGAAAGGAACTCCTATTGGACCATATGATATGGAAATAGCAGCACAGGCAATGACAAACGATTTGATTGTAGTTACAAACAATGTTGGTGAATTTGCGAGGGTTCCTTGGATAAAAGTAGAAGATTGGACTAAGGAATAAATAAACCTAACATGGTTTTCAAAGCGGACACAGGCTCAAGGCCTGTGCCGTTTAAAACGCTAGTTATGACGACAGGCGCACTGGCCTGCTTTTTGAGGAGTAAAAAATGGGAGAAAAAAATAGCTCACTTACAAGAGTTCAACCAGTTTTTGATTATATTAATCTTGATATACAAAAACTAAATCAGTTTTTTTTCTTTATTTGATAAAAAAGTTTCTATTACATCAAAAATTCTTTTTTGTAAATATGGTGAAAATGAAGCATCTATAAAACCTCCTTTTTTATAGGCAGAATTTTCCATATATAGTTACAACTGAAATATCTTTATCAACAAAATTGTCTACCTCATCAAAGCCTCCAAACTCCTTGAATTTTAAGTTAGCATAAGAAAGTCCAAATCCATACTTAAATTTATCTTCATGATTAAATATAACTTCCACACCACCTTGTAGTTTTAGAGGTATATAGGTATTCTCTCCTTGTGTAGTAAATCCAGCTTCAGCTTTGCCGTATGGATTAATATAAAATTTATTAAAATTTAGTGGAATACGGACAGTCGGTCCAAAACTAATTAAATTTAATTTATCTTTGAAAAAATGAATATAGCTCACACCCACACCACAAAAAGAAGAAGTATAAACTGCAATTCCTGCATCAACTCCAATTACCAAGTATCCAGTTTCAGTTGTCTTTGAAGGAATCAGAAGTGGTCCACCTGAATTTCCTCTATCAACTTCTGCGGAATGTTGTATTAAACTTGAAATATCTGGGTTCATCAATTCTTTTATACGAGCAGAAGAATTTGTTACAATTCCTTTTCCTAATTGCCATAAAGGTGTATTACCTAATCCTGGAAATCCTGCTGAATAAACATCTATTCCATCTTCTACATTATCTGAAGAAAAAACTAGTCCCTTTTTAAACGGCTCTTCATTATCTTTAAATTGCAAAACTGCAATATCAATTTCATCATCAATAGCCTTAATAGAAAGATTTTCATATTTTGTTACAGTTCCTGTTTTAGGATCCTCAAACTCAATTGATGCTGATGTTCCATAATCAATTACATGCTGATTTGTAATAACAAAGTTTTTACCTTCTGAATTAACATAAACAAATCCAGAACCAAATCTGCCTTTCAAATAGCCATCAATATAATTAGCATAAGCGTTATAACCTTTTGCCTTTAACTCATTTTGAAAAGCCTTAAGAAAAGAAACTGTTTCTGAATTATATTCAGGTCTTACAATACCTATATATTTTCTAATTTGAGCATAAAATGGTAAATGAAAAAAACATACCAACAAGAAGCAAACTGAAAAATTTTTTTTTCATATTCGTAAATGTATCATACCGCACAATATATAATTCAAGGCATAAAATTATAAATACACTCAATTATTTGAGGAAAGATGCTAGCAGTACCTTAATATCATTTCTTTATTTTTCTGCTCTTTTCATAAAGATATTCAGGACAAACATCAATTTCATCATTCCACATATAAGAAAGCGGTGCAATACGTCGCAACTCCATCTTCTTTAATGCAAACTCCCAGTTTTGCAAGAGTTCATCCTTTGCTGATAATGACAGAACGCTATGCCTGATAATGGCACGGCGCAATGTAATTCCAGCATAGACTAAATGTCATTACAGAAGATTAAAACTTTCAGTCAGAAATCTTTTTTCCGCTAAGCTCGCCGGGAACAGAAATCGGATATTCGCCGGTAAAGCAGCCTTTGCAGAATCCATACTGCTCTGGATTGCATTCACGGCAGGCTTCCAGCATTCCTTCCGCACTGATAAAAGCCAGGCTGTCTGCTCCTATTTCCTTGCAGATTTCCTCTTCGCTGTGAATGCTTGAAATCAGCTCGCCTCTAGTTGGTGTGTTTATTCCAAAGTAGCAAGGAAATTTTACAGGAGGACTTGAAATTCTAAAGTGAACTTCTTTTGCTCCAGCGCGTCTTAAAATCTGGACAAGGCGGCGGCTTGTTGTTCCACGCACAATGGAGTCGTCGATTACAACAACTCTTTTTCCGTTCACAACAGACTTTACAGCATTGAGCTTTACAAAAACCATGTTCTCGCGCTCACGCTGAGTCGGCGCAATAAAGGTGCGTCCAATATATTTGTTCTTTATGATTCCGCTTGCATAGGGAATTCCAGCTTCCTTTGCATATCCCTGGGCTGCTCCAATTCCGGAATCAGGAACTCCAATAACGACATCCGCAGGAACTCCGCTTTCACGTGCAAGGCAGGCTCCCATTTTTTCACGTGCTTCTGTAACTGGGATTCCGTCGATTATGCTGTCCGGGCGCGCAAAGTAAACGTATTCAAAAACGCAAGTCCGTTTGGAAGTGCGCTCTCCAAATTCAAATGAAAGAACTCCGTCTTCATTTATTATTACAATTTCACCAGGCTGAATGTCGCGAACATAAGTTCCGTTCACAGAGTCAATTGCGCAGGTTTCGCTTGCAAGAATCCAGCCGTTTTCAACTTTTCCAAGGCAGAGCGGACGGATTCCGTTTGGGTCTCTTGCGCCGATAAGACATTTTTCTGTTGAAACAACAAGCGCAAAAGAGCCTTTTATCATCTGTATTGTATCGGTCAGCGCGCGCTCAAGGCCTTTTTTGTAAGACTTTGCAATAAGCTTTAAAATAACTTCCGTGTCGCTTGTAGAAGAAAATGTGCTTCCTGAATCTTCAAGCATTTCGCGGAGCTGCTCATAGTTTACAAGCTGTCCGTTGTGGGCTACTGCAACCGCGCCGAGCCTTGACTTTAAAAGAAGCGGCTGGGCGTTTTCCAAAGACGCGCTTCCTGCTGTTGCATAACGGACGTGTCCGCAGGCAATGTTTCCTTTTAAGGCTTCAAGATTTTCCGGCTTAAAGACTTCCGCAGTTGTTCCCATTGCCTTGTGAATGGAAATATCTTCGCCGTTGCTTACTGCAATTCCAACACTATCCTGCCCGCGGTGCTGCAACGCATAAAGCGCATAATAAGCCTGAGTCGCGGCATTAAAATCGCTGGCAGAATAAGCCACATATTCTTTTTTTTCTGGTTCACCTTGCTTAGGTGGATTCAAATAAATTCCGACAACACCGCATTCATCGCGCAGCTTGTCTTCCTCTTCTTCAACAAGAAATTCACAGCACTTCATTTTTTTTCCATTAGATATTTATATAGATTATCTGATCAAGCCCGATAATGACACAGCCCTGCACTGACAATGGCACCAGAAATTACAGTTCTATTCCTGAACCGCCGTTTGTTTCTGCATCAGCAGTCATCTTTGCGCGGAATTCTATAAGCTTTGTTTTTATTTCAGGATATTTGATTCCAAGGATTTCGAGCGCGAGATAAGCGGCGTTTTTTGCATTTCCAATTCCGACCGTTGCAACAGGAATTTGCGGCGGCATCTGAACAATAGAAAGGAGAGAGTCCATTCCTGCCAGTCCATTTGATTTTCCCGGATTAATGCATTCAAGAGGAACGCCTACAACAGGAAGAACTGTGCGGCTGGCAATAACACCTGGAAGAGCCGCGCTAAGTCCTGCTCCAGCAATAATTACATCGCATCCTTCTTTTTCTACAGAAGCAATAGTTTTTACAAGCAAGTCTCCGGCTCTGTGTGCGGAAATAACATAAGCCTTGTATTCAACGCCAAATTCTTTTAGAACATCGGCGGATTTTTTCATTGTATCCAAATCAGACTTGGAACCTAAAAAGATAGCAACTTTCATACTGTAAAATATCACAATGAATAAAAGAAATCAACACAGCCCGTATTTTATTCGCCGGAATACGGAAGCAGAATTTCTGACATTCTGTTTATTTCCGCAGAAAGCAAAGTTGAAATCTGCTCATCCTGAATATAATTTACAAGCTCCTTTAAACATAAAATAACTTTTAAAAGAAGCTTTATGCCTGTTTCGTTTTCTTGAACAGAAGACACAAACCCAGAGTCTTTTCTTGCATTTTCCGCAGAAGCAAAAAGACCTTTATTTCCGGACAGGCGCGAAATTATATATTCAAGCTGAAGATTTGTTTTGCTTTCTAGGAAACTCTTTTTCTGCTGCTCAGGAAGATAACGGCACAAAGACTTTAATTTCTTAAAAAGCCGTATTTGGGAATTTTCCAAATTGCCTATTTGCTCTTCTACAGTTTCTGGCATTTTTTCATCACTTAATTCAGAAGACTCTATTTCTTCTTCAGCCTGAACTGACGCTGAAGTTTTTTCAGGCTCGTCGCTTTCCATAAAGAATTCCTGAGCCGCAAGGTCTTTTTCCTCCTCGGAAAAATCATCATCTTCAAAATTCAAGTTTTCATCTTCAAACAAGTCTGCGGAATCTTCAGTTGAACTATCAGTCTGTTCAGACAAGTCAAAAACATCATCTTCGGAAAAATCTTCATCATCAATAAGTTCTTCCGGTTCAGAAATTTCTTCTTCTGGCGCAGGAGTTTCAGGTTCTGTTTTTTGTGGCGCAGGAATTTTTTCTTCCGGCATTTTATATTCACGCTTAGGAAGTTCTTTCTTTTCAATTTTTTCTTCAGGCGGAATTGATATTACATCAGGCTTTTCTTCTTCCAAGTCAAAACTTTCTGTTTCAAAATCAGGCTCAAAAGAATTTTCTTTAGGCGCAGAAGATTTGTCGCCAGATGAAAATGGATTCTGCGCAAAAAAATCTTCCGCACTAGTCTCGTCCTCTTCAAGTCCGCCAACATCTTCGTCTTGATATTCTTCTGGAACTAAATTGTCAAGACCATGAGAATATTTTTCCTTGTCATCGTCTTCCGATTCAGCATCAAGTTTTCCGTCTGAAAAAACTTCCTCAACAGCGACTTCTTCGTTTTGAAGATTTTCAAAGTCATGCTCTGGTTCACCGGTAGATTCTGGTTCAGTTTCTATTTCAGTTGGAGCAGAAGGCTGCATTTCATTTTCAGAATAAGAAATCTCCGGTGATTCAGTTTTTTCACCAAGTCCAATTTCAAAGTTTTCATCCGCATCGCCGAATTCATCTTCAATAGAAGATTCTGCATTTGCAAAAATATTTGTAGAGTCAAGAAGCCTTTTGTTTATCCGTTCAATGCCGTTTTTCCAAGCTTTGCTTTCAGAATCGAATTTTTCAATCTGCCTGTAAGTGGACATTGCCTGCGTAAGATTTCCCTGCGCTTCATAGTTTTTTGCAATGGAATGAAGACCGTCAACATTTTCTGGATTTTGAGCAATATAGCGAAGATAAAATTCCTCGGCTTTTTTTAGATCACCCTTTTGAGAATAGCGCATTCCGCCTTCACGGTAAAAATCAGAGTAGCTAGGATTCATCGCCTTTATCTTTTTAAAGCAGCCGGAAGCCTTGCGCTCGTCTCCAATGCAAATGTAATACTGTCCAAGAAGATTCAGCACATGGAGATCATCCGGATTTTTTTCGTAGGCGCACTGAATTTTTTTTCCGGCTTCTTCAATCCTGTCTGCGCTCAAAAGAATATGCGCATACTGACAAAGCATAGATGAATCTTCTGGAGACGCATTTTCCATGCGACCCATTATTTCAAGCGCGTCTTCATTCCTTCCTGTTGACTCATAAGCAGATGCAAGTCCAGAAAGTGCCTTTGGAAATTCCGGGCGGATTTTTAATGCCTCATTGTATTCAACTTCCGCATTGTCAAAGTCGCTTTGCTTTGTGTAGACATCTCCAAGCTTTGTGTGCATGGCTGCGTCTTTTGGATTTAAGTTCAAAGCGTGTCTTACAAGCTCTCCAGCATTGCGTGTCTTGTTTTTTTTCAAAAGCAAGTCGGCGTAATTTTCTATAGCCTCAAGCCAGCCTGGTTTTGTTTTTAGTGCGGCTTCATATTCAGACTGTGCTTTTTCAAATTCTCCAAGAGCATCATAGCTTTTGGCAAGGTTCAAATGAAGAATCGGATGATTAGGGTCAATTTTAAGTCCGCGCAGATAAGAAGACACTGCGTCCTTATTCTGATTTTTCAGTGCGTAAATTGAGCCTATATGGTTGAACGCAAGAACGTCTTCCGGATTTTCTTCGACAACTCTGTTAAAGCAATTAAGGGCATCGTCATATTTGCCCATCAGCTTGAATGTAAAGCCCAAGTTGTAAAACGACTGGACGTTTGATTCATCTGAAATTACTGCCTGCTCAAGAACAGAAATAGAATCATCATATTTTTTAAGACGTCGGTAAATTCCTCCAAGCGAATTCAAGGCTTCAACATTTTTTGAATCAATGCGGATAATTTCACTAAAATATACAAGTGCTTTTTCATCATCACCGCTTTTTACATAGAGATTTCCCAATGAACTAAGAAGCTCAATGTTCTGCGGATCGCTTTTTAAAAGTCCTTTATAAATGCGGGCTGCCTGCTCAAAATCCCTGGAAAGAATCGCGGCGTTTGCCCTGTCCAAAATTCCATTGTTTCGCTTGCTTTCATTATCCATAATTTCTTCCTATTTTTTTGAAGGCCGGGCAAAAACTTCTTTGGAAAGCTCGCCCATAATTCTTGAGTCATATTTTGAGTAAGAGGCTATTGCAAAGTAATAAATTTTTCCGTTCCTCAAGCCGTTTAATTTTATAGAAACAGAATTTCCTGCGTCAATAGGAGACTGACCTTCCAAGGCATCTCTACCTAGATACTCTCCCGGCCGTTCTCCATAAAAAATATAGTAGCCGCCAACGCTGTCATCAACTGAATAAGGCCATGTCAAAACAACAGAGCCGTCCATTGGAACAGCCGTCAACTTGAACGGAGCAAGAGGAGAGGGAATTTCTTTGTAGTTTATACTTAGCTGTGTAACAGAAGGAGTACGTGAGCCTTTTCCATCTGGATATAATTCCGCTGCAATTTGAAAATAAAGACCGGAAACATTTTCAATTTTTTCTCCGGGCCTTACAGGAATCCATTCAGGAAAATCCTCTGTCCAGTTGTAAAAGTTGTCTCCGCTGCGGATAAAAAATTCAACTCCGGTTTCTGACGGCTTGTCCACAATCGCATTAAGGCTTACAACGCTTGAACCTTGGCTTAAAAGAATTGGTTCAGTCTCAAATCTTCCGCCTGAAATTTTATAGTTGTCAATTCCAAGGTCTTCTGAAACTTCGCTTTTTGATGTGCGCTGAATTCTAAAGTCGTCAATCAAGCCTGTATATTGCGGACAAATGTCAATGTCGGCAGGAACTCCCATAATCGGAGAGTAAACAGAGCCGCCAGCTTCATGCCCGGAAGTTGTAACGTATTTTAAATCTTCAAGTTTGCCGTTGATTCTGTATTCAAATGCGCCTGTGTTCTGATCAAAGTGAATCGCATGGTGCATCCAAATTTCTGGAATTATAGTTGTGTAGCTTGAAAGCGTTATTTCACCGCCGTTTTTTACATAGCCATTGAAAACATTCGTAAACGACCATTCAAGATGATTTCCAAAGAAACTTGCCGTTATCATCTGATAAAGCGGATAGCCTGCGACTGTTCTTGATGAACGCCAAGAAAAAACAATTTCTCCGTTTTCTGCAATTGAAGGTTTGAGCCAGAATTCAATTGTGATTGAGCCGCCCTGCCCTTGCTTTCCGAAAATCGTATCTTTTCCGCCGCGCAAACGTACTCCGCCAGTTCCGCGTGAAAGACCTGAATATTTTCCCATAAATGATTTTTCCGCAGAAACCAGAGAATTGCTTGTAACAGAATAATTTCCAGAAATGTCTTTTACTTCATTGTTTTCAAAATTAATAAGAAGATCCGTGTCTTTATCTAAAGGTCTGCTGTTGGTGGCAAGAACCATCGCGTCATAGCCGAACCTGCCCTTTCCCTGAACAATTCCATCCATTTTTGAAAGTGCCGGCCAGCCATCTTTTCCGCCAAGCACAATGGATTTTTCCTGAGCAAAGGCAGTATTCAAAAGCGCGAAAAAAAATGCTATAATTGCAGTCAAAATATTTTTATTCATAATATGAACGACCATAAAATAAATTCTACGCAAAAACTTTCACATAGAGAGATTCTTCATCAAACCGCGCTAAAAGCACCGTTAAAAAGCGGAGTTTATCTTTGGCGGAATGAAGAACAAACCGTAATCTATGTAGGCAAAGCAAAAAATTTAAAAAACAGACTCACTTCGTATTTCAGCGGAAACAAGGACATAAAGACAAGACTGCTTATAAGCCGCGCCCGCTCTATTGAGTATATTACAACCGACAATGAATATGAAGCTTTTCTACTCGAAAACAACCTCATAAAAAAATATTCACCGCGCTATAATATCAGCCTGAAGGACGGAAAATCTTATCCTGTAATAAAAGTTACAAAAGAAAAATTTCCGCGTCTTTTTAAAACAAGAAACATAACGCATGACGGCTCTATTTATTTCGGACCATTTCCTGACGCCTCGGCATTGGATTCATTTTTAGAAACGCTCTATGAAATCTATCCGCTGCGAAGGTGCAAAAAATTCCGCGAAAAAAATTTTCCGTGCATGTATTATCATATAGGAAGATGCAAAGCCCCGTGCTGCAAAAAAACAAACGAATCCACCTATAATGAATTTATCGAAGAAATTTGCTCGCTACTTGAGGGCAAAGGCGAAGAAACTGTAAAAAAACTTCAAGGCCAGATGAAGGAAGCGGCAAAAAACTTGAACTTTGAAAAAGCCGCAAGATTGCGCGATGGAATCAAAGCTTTGGAAATTCTTCAGCACAGAAACATTGTTGAAAGTTTTGAAGGTACAGACAAAGACTACATTGCTCCTTGGCGCGAAGGAGAGCTTGTAAGCTTTACAGTTCTAAAAATGCGTGGCGGAAAACTGCTTGGCAGAGACAACTACAGAACTGCAAGCCTAAACGAGGATTCAGAACTTATCCCGGAATTCATGGCTTCATATTACAATGAAAAAGAGCTTATTCCTCCGCAGATTTATATAATGCAAAGCGACGGAACTGAATTTATGAAGCGGTGGATTTTTGAAACCTACGGAATCAAAACTGAAATAATTGCAGTAAATGAAAATTCACCAGCCGTCCACAAAGCCGCAATAGGAATGGCGCAACAAAATGCAAAAGAAGACATAGTGCGCAGAATGAGAGAGCGCGGAGACTTTCCGGCAATGGAAGAGCTTAAAAAAGAACTGTCGCTTCCAAATCTTCCTGCAAGAATTGAAGGTTTTGATATTGCGCATATCGGAGGAAAATTTCCAGTCGCCAGCTTAATCAGTTTTTACAATGGAAATCCAGACAAGAAGAACTACAGATATTTCAGGCTGAAAACAACGGACGGAATAATAGACGACTTTGCCTCAATGAAAGAGGCGGTTTCAAGAAGGTACACAAGGCTTATAAACGAAAAAAAAGAATTGCCGGATCTGATTTTAATTGACGGCGGAATCGGACAAGTAAATGCGGTTGATTCCATTTTAAAATCGCTTGACCTTGACATTCCAATTGCAGGTCTTGCAAAACGAGATGAAGAAATTTACCGTCCTGGAAACAGCATTCCAATCCGCCTTCCAAAACGAAGCGATGCGCTTAGATTGCTTCAGCGTGTGCGCGACGAAACACATAGATTCGCAACAAGCAGGAACCAAGAGCTTAGGACAAAGGAAAACACAGTTTCGCCTTTTACAAAAATCCGCGGAATAGGTCCAAAACGCGATGCTCTTTTAATGAAGAAATTCGGCACGCTAAAAAGCCTTGCAGAATCAAATGAAAATGAAATTTCAGAGACTTTAAAAGTACCAGAAGAAGCCGCGCAGGAAATTTTAGTTTCAGCAAAAAAACTTTTTCAAGAGCAAAACGCTTTGCTTCAAAAACAAAGGCTTTCAATTGGAGCTGCAGGAACAACAAAAGAAAAGGCCGCACGAAGCAAGCTTAATGAAAACTTAGCATCGGCAGCCCTTGAAGTTGCAAGTCCGGATGATTTTTCCTAGAAAGGTTTTACAGTAACACCCAACGCAAGCATTACAACATCCTTTGAAAGTTCCATTGTGTGTCCTGCTTTTTTGTAATCCTCGCTGAAATATTTGCAGTACATCGCAGAGCCGGAAATTGTAACAAGTTTTACAGGCGAATATTCAACACCAGCTCCAATAACAAAGTTGTCAAGAACCGGGCTGAAGACATTGTTTACATCAGACTTTGCGCCTTGCTTTCCATAAGAAAATCCAGTTCCAAAGCTAAGCTGCTCATTCAATCTGTAGTCCGCTCCAAGAGCAATTTCCCAAGAATCATCGTAGTCATATTCAGAGCGGTCAATCGGACTTTCAATTGTAGCCTGCTTGTTGAAATAATAGTTGAAACTCATGCTGGCATTCAGTTTGTCAAAGAAAGTGTAGCCTACGCCAAGGTTTAAAACTGCCGGCAAATCATTTTTAAAGTTGTCGCCTTCATCTGCGTTAAGGAAAGAAGACGCATAGACACCAGTCAAGTCATCGTATTTGTACTTGAGCTTTGTAATTGTCTGATACTGAATTCCAACATCGAGAGTATTCCAGGGCTTGATATGAACTCCGAAAATTCCGCCAAAGCCATATCCGTTTGACTCATAGCCGATTTTTGAGCTTCCGCCGTTAACTGACTTCAAGCCGTCGCATTTAAGTGTAATGTTCTGCTCACCGTGCATAAATCTTCCTGCCGCCGCAACAGAAACCATGTCGTTGATTTTATATGAAGCGCCAAGGATTTCTCCAAGCTGAACTGAATAAACTTCAAGAGAATGTGAAGAAAGCTGCTCCAAAAGTTTTTGGGCATAAGCCTGAGACTGTGCAAGCGGAAGTTTTCCAGCCATAACCGCCGCAGTAACTTGCGCTTTTACAGCAGATGCCATTCCCTGTTTAAGCGCCAATGAAGTAAGTCCGGTTCCGTCGCTGTAGTCAAGAGTTCCGCCGCCGCCAAAAACGCCAAAGCCAAAGAACGCCGCCCAATTGTCTTTCTTGTAGACAACCTCAGCATTTGGATAAAAGTAAACGTTTTCATCGTCTTCAAATTTCTGTCCGTCAAGTTTGTCAGCGTAATTCTTTAAAACAAACTGGTTTCCAAGCTCAAAGTAAAGCCCGTCATTCATAAATGCTGTTCCGCCGATATTGTACAAAACAGCTTCCGGACGCAAAGTTTCTGTATTGCGGCTAGGATTTCTCATGTAGCCCTGATTCAAATTTGTCTTGTTATCTACACCGCCTGCAAAAGCAAAGCCAAGACCAGCGGTAAAAGCTAGCAAAGCAATTTTCTTCATAATAATTACTCCAATAAACATAAAGTTTAACTGGAGAAAAGACTAGCACGGATAAGAGACTTAATCAAGACACTTTTGTAAAAAATGTCATAATGACACAAAATAATTTTATGTCATTAAAAACTATTTCTTGTCTTGCTTCAAATTCGGAATTACTTCCGCCAAAACTATTGCGCAGAAAATCAAGGCGCAGCCGACGAACATTTTTAACGTAAGGCGTTCACCAAGAAAAATACAGCTGCAAAGAACTCCAAAAACGCTTTCCAACGAAAGGAAAAGAGATGCCAGTGCGGAAGGAACATATTTCAATCCGACATTCTGAAGCACGAAGCAAACCATAGAACTGAAAATTCCAAGGTAAAGCATGGAAACAACAACGGTTGAATTTTTTATAAGTGAAATGTCAAAGTTTCCGTCTAAAAAAGGCGCGGTTAAAAAGCCCAGAACACCGCTCGCCGCAAACTGAAAAAATGTAAGCAGAATCACATCTTCTTTCTTTACAAAAAACGAGCCTGCAATTATGTGAAGCGCAAAGAAAATTCCACAGATTAAGGTAAGAACATCTCCGCGGTTCATAATGTACCAGGCGCCATCTCCGTCAAGGGCAAGCAAGCCTATTCCTGTAAGAGCCACAGCCGCCGCAACCCAGACATACCAGCCCGGCTTTTTCTTAAACACAGGCCAGCCGATAAGCGGAACAAGAATTACATAGAAAGTTGTAAGGAAAGCGTTTTTTCCGGCAGTTGTAAAATTGCAGCCAATCGTCTGAGTAAGGTAACCCAAAAACAGAAGCACTCCCAAAAAGCATCCGTGAAAAAAAATGTCTTTATTTAAATGCTGAAAACGTTTTATGAAAATCAAGCCAAAGCAGACAGCGGCAATTGTAAACCGGATTGCAACCATCCAGGTAGGTCCAACAAAATCCAAGCTGTCTTTTACAACAACAAAAGCAAATCCCCAGATTGCGGCAGTAAGAACCAGTCCCGCTCCAAAAATAATAGAAAGTTCACTTTTTTCCATAGCGGATAAGATAATAAGTTTTCAGTCTACAGGTCAATACGGCTTGGATAAAGCCTAAATGAAAAAAAACTCCGTGCAGAAAAATCCACACGGAGTAAGAGATGGTCTATCCCAAAAGTATCTTTTGTGCCATTTTCAGGCTTTTCCCGAAAATCTTACTATATATGTAGAGATTGTCGTACCAATCCAAGCACGACAATGGCATTTTAAACTTATCGGACAATCCAAATATCAAAAGTTATTTTACAGCTACTTTCTTCAAGTGCCAGATGTCTTTTACGTAGTCTTCAATTGTGCGGTCGCTTGAGAATTTTCCACTGTTTGCAATGTTGATTAAAGTTTTTCTTGCCCAGGCTTTTTTGTCAGCATATTCAGCGGCAAGTTTTTCGTGAGCCTTAACATAAGAATCAAAGTCAGCAAGAATAAAGTAAACGTCAGGCTGCTGTCCTTCAACACCGTAAACAATAGAATCGTGAAGCTCCTTGAACAAAAGTCCGCTTGGATCGTAAGTTCCGTCAACAAGCTGATTTACAACTTTTGCAAGAGATGGATTTCTGTCAAGATATTTTGTAGGATTGTAAGAATGCTCCTGCTTCATCTTGACAATTTCGTCCGCCTTAAGACCGAAGATAAATGCATTGTCTTCTCCAGCCTCTTCAACGATTTCAATGTTTGCACCGTCCAAAGTACCGATTGTGAGTGCGCCGTTCATCATAAACTTCATGTTTGAAGTTCCAGAAGCCTCAAATCCTGCTGTTGAAATCTGCTCGGAAACATCAGAAGCCGGAATGATTTTTTCCGCAACTGAAACACGGTAGTTTTCAACAAACACAACACGTAGCTTGCCACGAACGCGGCGGTCATTGTTGACTCTTTCTGCAACAGTGTTGATAAGCTTGATAATTGCCTTTGCGCGGCGGTAACCAGAAGCAGCCTTTGCGCCAAAGATAAATGTGCGTGCAGGAGGATTATAGCTTGGATCTTCAACAATCTTGTTGTAAAGATACATGATATGGAACACGTTCAAAAGCTGTCTCTTGTATTCATGCAGACGCTTTACCTGTGTGTCGAAAATGCTTTCCGGGTCAAGGAATTCATTCTGGCTGTGCTTTAAGTATTCAGCAAGCTTTTCCTTGTTGTGGCGTTTGATTGCAATAAGCTCTTCCAAAGAAGCGTCATCATCAACGTATTTTTCAAGACCTTTGAGAAGAGAAAGTTCTTTTTCCCAGCCGTGTCCGATTCTCTTTGTGATGAAATCAGAAAGCTCAGGGTTTGCAAACAAAAGCCATCTTCTCTGTGTAACGCCGTTTGTCTTGTTGTTGAATTTCTCTGGATAAATTTTGTACCAGTCCTTAAGTTCCTGCTCCTTAAGAATTTTTGTATGAAGGGCAGCAACACCGTTTACACTGAAACCTGCATGGATTGCAAGCCATGCCATATAAACTTTTCCGTCATGGATAATCGCCATGTGGTTCTGCTTCTCATAGTCGTTAGGGAACTGCTGGCGAAGCTCAATTACAAAGCGGCGGTTGATTTCTTCAACAATCTGATAAATACGTGGAAGAAGTTTCTGGAAAACTTCGATTGTCCACTTTTCCAAGGCCTCAGAAAGAATTGTGTGGTTTGTATAAGCAAAAGTTTTCTGAACAACGCTCCAAGCATCGTCCCAGCCAACATTGTATTCATCAATGAGAATTCTCATAAGCTCAGGAATCGCAACTACAGGATGTGTATCGTTAAGCTGGATAACATGATATTCAGGGAACTTTGAGAAATCAGCTCCGTAAGTATTTACAAAGTGATGAACCAAATCCTGAAGAGATGCAGAAGTGAAGAAATACTGCTGGCGCAAACGAAGTTCTTTTCCCATTGGACCGTTGTCATTTGGATAAAGAACACGGCTGATATTCTCGGCATCGTTCTGGCGTTCAACCGCGCGATGATACTGCATATCGTTGAAAAGCTGAAGGTCAAATCCATTAGGACTTGAAGCTTGCCACAAGCACAATGTGTTTACAGTGTTTGAGCCGTAAGCAACAATCGGCATATCGTAAGGAGTTGCTGTAATTTCCTCTGCGTTTTCAAGATAGAATCTGTCCTGTCCGTCAGGAGTTTTTCCATATTTAATCTGTCCGCCGAATTTTACAGTTACAGCAAGGTCGCTTCTTTTTACTTCCCAAGGATCACGGTGCTTAAGCCAGTTGTCAGGGAATTCAACCTGTTCGCCGTTTATAATGTGCTGTTCGAACATTCCGTATTCATAGCGGATTCCGTAGCCGTGTCCCGGATATTCAAGAGTTGCAAGGGAATCAAGGAAGCAAGCCGCAAGACGACCAAGACCGCCGTTTCCAAGACCAGCATCAGGCTCTTCATCTTCAATAAAATCGTAGCTGATGTTCATGTCTTTAAGAACATCTTTTACCTGCTCCATAATGCCAGAATTAATCAGGTTGTTTCCCAGCGCGCGTCCCATCAAAAACTCTGCGCTCAAATAGTAAAGCTGCTTTGTAGGTTTAGCTTCATACTCTTTGCGGGTATTCATCCAGTTTGGCATTATAATTTCGAGCGCACTTGCGCTTACTGCATCAAACAAGTCGTGCTTATTTGCCTGTGTGATGTCTTTTCCATACTGGCGGCGCAGACGGGCTGTGAGATTTTCCTTAAACTGCTCTGCATCAAAAGTCATTTTTATATTCCTCCAATCAGCCTGTTAAGCTAAAAAGCAAAACGGCATTATGTTTACCTAGTATAATATGGAAACGTTTCCTTATTCAAGTTCCCGCATGATTTTATTTTGCAACCAGAATCAGCATAGAGCTGGCAGGAAGCACATAGCGGTCTTGCGAAATTAAAGTTTCAGCATTTTCCACGGAAAGAAGCGACGTTTCATCTTCAATAGAAGTATCTGCGATTCTGTACCATTTGCGCGAATCCGTAATCGCAGGAATTCTAAGCATTATATCCTGACGGTCTGTGTTTGCGGCGATAAAGAAATCGTTATCAGAAATTTTTCCTGCCCCGGAATTAAATGTTCCCAAAAGCCTGAATGCAAGGAATCTTGAAATTTTGCTCCAGTCGGGATTGCTTCCGTCTGCGGCATACCATTGGATGTCCGGCTTCTTTCCTGCCATGCTGCCTTTAAAGAATTCAGTTCGGCGGAAAACTGGATGATCTTTTCTTAGCCTGATTGCTTTTCTTGTAAACGAGACAAGCGCGGAATTCAAACTGCAGTTTTCCCAGTCAAACCAGCTGATGTCATTGTCCTGACAATAAGCATTATTGTTTCCTTGCTGACCTCTGCGGAATTCATCACCGCCCAAAAGCATCGGTGTTCCCTGCGAAATCAAAAGAGTAAGTATATAGTTGCGCATTTGGCGGTTGCGCATTTTTTCAATTACAGGATTTAGCGTAGGACCTTCATATCCGTGGTTGTAGCTCCAGTTTGAGTCAGAGCCGTCGCGGTTGCCTTCGCCATTTTCATCGTTGTGTTTTCCGTTGTAACTTACCAAGTCGTTCATTGTAAATCCGTCATGGCAGCAAACGTAATTTATGCTGTGATATGGAGCGCGTCCGGAAATTGTAAACAAGTCGCTTGAGCCGCTGATTCTTGTAGCCGCATTTGTAGAAACATATTCGTCTCCACGCCAAAATCTTCTTATGTCATCACGGAAGCGGTCGTTCCATTCAGCCCATCTTCTTCCGCCTGGGAATCCTCCAAGCTGATAAGCTCCGCCAGCATCCCAAGGCTCTGCAATTATTTTTGTCTTGCCAAGAACAGGGTCTTCCGCAATCGCATTTGTAAGCGGCGGAAATTTCAAAATCTCGCCTTCCTGTCCTCTGCTCAAAATCGAAGCAAGGTCGAACCTAAATCCGTCAACATGATAGTTCAAAACCCAATAACGCAAGCTGTCGATTATAAAATTTCTTACAATAGGATGATTGCAGTTCATGGTATTTCCGCAGCCTGAAAAATTCATGTAGTATTCTTTGTGGCTGCCAACTAGAGTATAGTAAACGCTGTTTTCAAATCCACGGAAATTCAAAGCGACTCCGTGCTCGTTTCCTTCCGCAGTATGATTGAAAACAACATCAAGAATAACTTCGATTCCAGCTTTGTGAAGTTCCCGCACCAAAGTCTTAAATTCATTTACGCAGCCGCCAGGAGTCTTGTCCGCCGCAAAAGAAGCTTTCGGTGAAAAGAAATTTATTGTGCTGTAGCCCCAGTAATTTTTCATCCGCTCGCCAGTACGCGGGTTCACATTTGAATTTTCAAATTCGTCAAATTCAAAAATAGGAAGAAGCTCAACCGCAGTAATTCCCAAATCTTTAAGATAAGGAATTTTTTCAATGAAGCCGGCGTAAGTTCCCGGGCAAGAAACTCCGGCATTTTTTCCGGCGGTGAAGCCTTTTAAATGAACTTCATAAATTATGCTTTCCGACAAAGGTCTGTTAATCGGCCTGTCTCCCTGCCAGTCAAAATTTTCATTGTCAATTACAACGCACTTCGGAAAAACTTTTGCGCACTGATTTTTTCCATGCTCAATGTCGTTCTTGTCAAGCGGCGCAGAATAGTCAGGCGGAAGATTATAAAAAACAGAAACTGGAGTGATTGTCTTTGCATAAGGGTCAAAAAGACGTTGATGCACATTAAATCTATGGCCTTTTGAAGGTTCGAACGGCCCGTCTACCCTAAAAAGATAAAGAGAGCCGGGCTTTATTCCTGGCACAAACGCATGCCAAATATCACCGGTTCTATTTTCAGAAGGACTAAATTCAACTTGAGCATAAGGCTCGCTGTCCTCGCTGGCAGAATAAAATTCCAAAAATACCTTTGTGGCATTCCGGCTAAAAACTGAAAAATTAACGCCGCCTTCAGCAACAGAAGCTCCAAGTGGAAGTGGTGTTCCGGGTAGAGAGTTCAAAATTTCCATGCCAAGATTATATCAGTTTTTCATTGGATTTTCCACTTTTTAATGAAAAAATCCATATTTGTTCCAACAAAAGCCGCACAATACATAATTATACTAAACGCAAAAAAAAGCGACAAAGGAAAAATAAAAAATTCCGCGGAAGCAAAAAACGCAAGCATTTCAAAAAGAACCACACACAAAACCAAAGTCGCGCCGGCCACAAGCCACTGCCGCATTGAAACACGCTCTTTCTGCAAATTATACATTTCATAAGCTGAGTCAAGGCGGCGCATTATTTCAACAACATTTCTTGAGTCGCATGAAATTTTTTTCATGTTTTCCTTGGAACATTTTTTTTCCAGCAGTGAAAATTTTCTTACGAAGTTTCTGCAGTTTCTGCAAAAGAAAAGATGAACAGTAAGACTTGCAGGAAGCCTCTCGTTTTTGTCCAAGGCGAAAAATTTATCCATATAAAAATCGCAGTTTTTTTTCATCTATAATCCTCCAGTTTTTTTCCAAGAATTTTTTTTGCGCGGAAAATATGCGACTTGATTGTGTTCACGGGAATTCCTGTGGCTTTTGAAATTTCCTCATGGCTCATTCCGTTGAAAAAATAAAGCCGTACACATTCAGCGTAACGTTCAGGCAAAATTTCAAGAGAGCCTTTTACGGCTTCAACAGTCGCAGAATAAATCAGCTCTTCCTCAGGCGTTTTTATCTTTCCTGGAATCAAATTTTCATCAGAAAGAGTTTCCGCATCGTGGCTTCTTTCCTTCTGATTCATCGCAGTTGTAAAGGCAATTCTTGTAAGCCAGGTTGAAAAAAGACTTTCGCCTTTAAAGCTTGAAAGTTTTTCATAAGCCTTCAAAAAAACATTCTGCGCAAAATCTTCAGCGTCAGCCTGATTATGAAAAAACCGCATTCCAATTGCAAAAATACGCTTATAGTAAAAACCCGTCAGTTTGGAAAACGCGCGGGAAGAACCGTTCAAAGTTTCCTGCACATAATAAAAATCACGTTTTCGAATAACAAGATTTTCCAACGACGAAGAAATTGTTTTTTTCATAGACAAAAACTAAAACTGAAAAATTACTTTGAAATCCTGTGGAAAAGCAAAAGCATTAAGCCGACTGCAAGCGGAATCAGTCCGCCTAAAAGTCCCCAGGAAAGATGCTTTAAAAGCAAGAACATCAATGAAAGAACAATTCCAACACCGACAAGACAAAGCCCTAAAAGCAAAGAAAAATTCCGCAAGTCGATTTTAGGCGGATTGTACAAATCTTTTTGAATCAGCATTACATTTTCGTGGTGCTTCCATAGCAAGGCGAAAAAAATAATTGATGCCGCAAAACAAATTCCAACAATCGGAATAATAGAAACAATAACCTGTGCAGCAGGCGAAACAATTTGGTTCATATAATCTGTAACCTCTTAAAATATAAGACACAATTTTATAAAAAAAGTTGCAAGAAAAAAAAGGCATGATGCAAAACACACCATGCCTCTAAAAGTAAAAATCAATACAGCATTAAAGTGCCGGTTTTCTGTCGAAATACGTCTTTGTCTCCTTTGCCACAATGCCGCTCAAAACAATAAGCGAGATGCAGTTCGGGATTGACATGAGCGCGTTCGTGATGTCGGCTATTGTCCAGACTGCGGAAATCGTCATGTAAGGTCCGATTGCAACGGCAAGGATGTAGATCCACCTGTAGACTTTTACGACCGTCATGTTTCCGTTTGAAATATACTCAAGGCATTTTTCAGAATAGTAATCCCAGCCGAGGATTGTCGTGAATGCGAAGAACACAAGACAGAGCATTAGCAGGAACTGAACCGAGTGCTGGTCGCCGCCAAGAACTTTTGAGAACGCGGCAGAAGTGAGAGCCGCTCCGGAAAGTCCGCTGTTCCATACGTCTCCGCCTGCGATTACGATTGAAAGTCCTGTCATCGTGCAGATAATCAGAGTGTCTATGATTGTTCCGGTCATATTGACCATTCCCTGCTCGACCGGCTCGTTTGTCTGAACCGCCGAAGCCGCAATAGGAGCGGAACCGAGACCTGCCTCATTGGAGAAGATACCGCGGGCGATTCCCTTCTGCATTGCCATTCTGATGATTGTTCCGGCTGTCGCGCCTGCAAGAGCCTGCATTCCAGTGTCAGCTCCGAACGCGCCTTTGAAGATGAGCGCGAAAGCTCCGGGGATTTTTGTCGCGTTCATTATAAGAACTGAAAGTCCGAGGAACACGTAGATTATAGCCATCGCCGGAACAATTTTTTCCGCGACCATGGCAATCCGTTTAAGTCCGCCGATTACGACAAGAGCAACAGAAATTGTGATTACAGCGCCGCCGATTACGGTTGCCCAGGAATATGAATTTCCGCCGATTGAGAATGCGACCGCAGCCTTGTCCGGATCAAAAGCGTTCTGAACCGCGCCGCAGATTCCGTTCACCTGAGTGAAAGTTCCGATTCCGAAAAGTCCTACCATAGTTCCGAAAACCGCGAAAAGAACCGCAAGCCATTTCCAGTTCTTGCCCATTCCCTTTTCAATCACGTAGAAAGGTCCGCCAAGAACGTGTCCGTCCTTCTTGACCTCGCGGTACTTGATTGAAAGCATACATTCCGAGTACTTTGTGGCAGTTCCAAGAATCGCCATGAACCACATCCAGAAAAGGGCTCCCGGACCGCCTGCAAGAATAGCGGTTGCTACACCGACAATGTTTCCTGTTCCGATTGTAGCGGAAAGAGCCGTGCAGAGCGCGCCGAAGCCTGAAAGCTCGCCGTGACCTTCATTCTCCCTGAAAATCGTCTTGAACGCGCGTCCGAATTTCGTGAACTGGATTCCGCGGGTACGGATTGTCAGCAGGAGACCTGTGACAAAAATCAGGATGATGGTGGGAAGTCCCCATACGACATCATCAATTTTGTTGAGGATTGCTTCAAAAGACATTTTAGTGTCCTCGCAAGAAAAAAAATAAGAGCCGCCCAGTTTTACCTGAACAGGCTCTCCAAAGAGTGATGAACGGACATTTTTTATGCTCTGTCCACTTTGCCTGAGATGTCGGCTTGAATAGCCTTAACCCTTCGGCGCTCCACAAGGATTTATGGAGACTCTCCAGAGAATCAAAAAATCAACAACGCTGTTTTCTTGACGATTCAAACTATCATTTTTCTTCAATTTAATCAACAGAAAACATTTTTATTTGCAATGGCATTTTTTACAAGTGGCGGCTCCAGGACATCCTATGCAGATGTGATTTCCACTTAAACGAGCATTCCGTTTCTGCTTTACTATGTAAACAATGACAGCAACAAGCCAAACTGCAAGCACAAGAATTCCTATAATGTTTCCAATCATAATCAGCCTCTGAAAAAAAATAAATAAACTTTATAAAAAAAACAAGGCTTTCCAAGAAAAAATTCCTAGAAAGCCTTATTCAGTTCAAGAACAAAACTTTCTCAAGCTTCATCCTTTTTTTGTTTATGCTTTTTTATTTTTTCTACGATTGTGATTACCGCGACACACAGAACATAAAGAACTGCGAGCACGGCAATCATTATTCCCATAGAAAATTTACCTATGGAACCGCCCATATTTTACAATGTGTCCTTTGCCTCAAAAGTCTGTCCCTTGTAAGGATCTTTTCTGAACAAAGCGAAAATAATTCCTGCAAGGAAAATAAAGGCGAATACAGTTCCTACACCAAAGTGTCCGTGAACAAAAAGCATTCCAAGCTGGTAAACAATCAATGTCAAAACATAAGCGAAAATATTCTGGAACAAGATTGCAAACCAGAACCATTTGCGGCTCTTAAGCTCGTTTGCCATTGTAGCAATTGCGGCAAGACAAGGAGAATCAAGCAAGTTGAACATAAGGAATGCAAAGGCAGCCAAAGCTGTAGCAAACCATCCGCTGATAGCTTCAGCAACAACTGCGTCATCTTCAACATTTTCTTCATCAACATTTGCAAGAACGCCCATTGTAGAAACAATAGCTTCTTTTGCGCTGAAACCAGACAAGCTAGCTGCTGCGCTCTGCCAACCGCCAACTTTTTCACCGAATCCAAGCGGCTTGAATACGTAGCGGATAACATTTCCAACATCGGCAAGCAAAGATTCATCTGCGTCAACAAGACCGAATCCGCCTTCAACTGCCTCTTCAACAACTTCGCCGTTTTCTACAACTTCATCTTTTGGAGAAGCGAATCCGTAAGAAGAAAGGAACCAGATTACAAGACAAGCAACAAAAAGAATTGTTCCAGCTTTTATAATGAATCCTCTAAGGCGTTCCCAAGTGTGCATGAGAACTGTCTTGAGCTGCGGAAGGTGATACTGCGGAAGCTCCATAACGAAAGGCGCGGCTTTTCCGTGGAAAGGCTTTGTTTTCTTGAGCATAATTGCAGCCATTACAACAGCGCCGATTCCAATTACATACATCAAAAGTGTAAGAGAACCGCCGTCCCATCCAGTAAGTTTTGCGCCGATAACACCAGCGATAAGCGCGATTACAGGAAGCTTTGCTCCACAAGGAACCCAAGTAGTAGTAAAGATTGTAAGACGTCTGTCGTTGTCATTTTCGATTGTGCGGCTTGCCATAATTCCAGGAACGCCACAGCCAGAACCTACAAGAAGCGGAATAAATGATTTTCCAGAAAGACCAAACTTGCGGAAAATACGATCCATAACGAATGCGATGCGAACCATGTATCCGCAGTCTTCAATCAAAGAAAGAAGAAGGAACAAAACAGCCATCTGAGGAACAAATCCAAGAACAGCTCCAACACCGCCAATAACACCGTTGACAATGCAGTCAATAAGAACTTCATTTGCGCCGGCATTTGCAAGAGCTTCTTCCACGGAAGCCGAGATTCCCGGAATAGCAAGTCCTTCAATTCCAAGGAAGTTCCAGCCGTCTCCAAAGAGTCCGTCGTTTGCCCAGTCAGTCAAAACAGTTCCAAGAGAAGAAACCGCAATGTAATAAACACCCCACATTATTGCAAGAAAAATTGGAATTCCAAGCCAGCGGTTTGTAACAATGCGGTCGATTTTGTCTGAGCGAGTCATTTTCTGTCCAGACTTTCTTACGCATCGGCTTACAATTCCCTGAATGTAAACGTATCGTTCATTTGTTATGATTGACTCAACGTCATCATCTTTTGCCTTTTCCAACGCCTTTGAAATTTCTTCAGCCTTTGCAGAATCCGCAGAAGAAAGAGCAAGCTGGGCAAGCACAACAGAATCGCGTTCAAGAAGCTTTATCGCATACCATCTTTTCAATTCTGATTTTACAGTTGAAGGAACAATAGCTTCCATTTTTGAAATATATTCTTCAACATCTTTTGAGAAAACAGCAGTCGGAATAAAAGCTTTTCCAGACTCAGCGGCTTTCTTTGCAGCGGCGGCAGCTTCCTTTACGCCAGTTCCTTTGAGTGCGCTTGTTTCAATTATAGTGCAGCCAAGTTCAGCCTGAAGTTTTTCTGTATCAACAGAATCGCCTGACTTCTTAAGAACATCAATCATATTCAAGGCAATTACTGTAGGCTTCCCAAGCTCAAGAAGCTGAGTTGTAAGATAAAGGTTTCTTTCAATATTTGTAGCATCAACCAAGTCAAGGATTGCGTCCGGATTGTCCTTGATAAGATAATCACGGGAAACAACCTCCTCCGAAGTATAAGGCGAAAGTGAATAAATTCCAGGCAAGTCCGTTACAACAACATCCTTCACGCCCTTCATTTTTCCTTCTTTCTTTTCAACAGTAACTCCAGGCCAGTTTCCTACGTACTGGTTTGAGCCTGTAAGGTTGTTGAACATTGTGGTTTTTCCGCAGTTTGGATTTCCTGCAAGAGCAATTCTGATTTCTGACATTTTATTCTACCTCAATATTTTCAGCGTCATCTTTGCGAACGCTAAGCTCGTATCCACGAATTGTAACTTCAACAGGATCGCCAAGCGGTGCGACTTTGCGGACATAAACTTCGCATCCGTTTGTAAATCCCATGTCCATAAGACGTCTTTTTAAAGCGCCTTCACCGTTCAACTTTTTTACTCTTACAGTTGAACCAACCTGTGCTTCACGCAATGTACCCATTTATTTTTACTCCTATAAAAAGCCAATGAGAAAACCTTAAATTTTGATTTTGTTTTAGAAAATCAAACAATGATTTTGGACGCCAAGCTGCTGTCCAATGCGACACGGGCTTCCTTGACTTTTACAATCAAACCACTCTTTACTTTCTGAACAATCGTGACTAAAGAGCCAACATTGAATCCAAGCTCATTCAGATGCTGCTTTACCTGCGGATTTCCATTCACACCAGAAATTTTTACTTCATCTCCAGGATTTGCAAATAATAATGGCATAAGAACCTCCTAGTAAGTTAATAAAGAGTAACAATAATTACCTAAAACAAATAAAAATTAACCTACCCTAATCTTCGTTATCTTACACTAACTAAAATAATATGTCAATAAACTTTTAATTGCTGAAAAAAGGAATTTGCTTTTTAGAATGGAAATAAAAAAAAACTTCCAGCCTAAAAAGGAACCGGAAGTCTTGCAAAGTTCAAATAAAAAATTTACTTATTAAATTTTTGGCTTTACAAATGCCGCCCAGACACGGTCAGCTTTTGCAATGTGATTCAAAATCCAGCCAACCATGTAAGAATAAAATCTTGCTCCGTCATCTTTGCGGTCAGAAGAAAGCTGCTTAATCTGATGGTTAACTTCATTTATAAAGTTGTCATGCGCAGTCTTGTGAATGTCAACGCCAGAATATCCGTACTTGCGCATAAATTCTTCTTCATTTGAAAAATGGTAAACCGTGTAGTCTGTAAGCTTTTTCAGAACCTTCGCCATATTAAGACCATAAGCTTCATCAGTGCCAGTAGCCGCAGCGTAAAGTTCATTTGCAATCTGAATCAGTTTTTTGTGCTGATTGTCAATTTCAGGAATTCCCAAAAGATAAGAGTCGCTCCATTCAATTTTTTCAACCATCTTTTTACCTCCAATGGCAAATTTATAAAAGCTAAAATCAGCTGAAATTTTTCAGTCCTTCAAAATCCAATGTGGCAAAATAATCTTCGATTGTTTCACGGCGGCGGATTTCTTTTACAGTTCCGTCTGAACGCAAAAGCAGTTCCCCGGCACGAAGTTTTCCATTGTAGTTAAAGCCCATCGCTCTTCCGTGCGCACCTGCATCGTGGATAATCAAAAGGTCTCCCATTTCAATTTTTGGAAGATTTCTCTGAACCGCAAACTTGTCGCAGTTTTCACACAAACTTCCGGAAACATCATAAACATAATCTTTAGGAGCGTTTTCTTTTCCGCTGACAGTAACTTCATGGTAAGCCCCGTACATTCCAGGGCGCATCAAATCCGCCATGCTCGCGTCAACTCCAATGTAATTTCTGTAAATATTTTTTTCGTGAATCGCCTTTGTAACAAGCCAGCCATAAGGACCTGTAATCGGGCGTCCGCATTCAAAGCAGAGCTTTAAAGGATCAAGTCCAGCAGGAACAATCATTTTATCGTAAAGAACTTTTATTCCTTTTGCCACATAATCAAGATCAACTTTTTTCTGTCCTGGCCTGTAAGGAATTCCGACTCCGCCGCCAAGATCCGCAAATTCAATGTTAATACCGCATTCCTTCTGCACTTCAAGGATAAGCTCAAAAACTATGCGCGCAGTGTCAACAAAGAAATCAGGATTCAGCTCGTTGGAAGCAACCATAGTATGAATTCCAAAATGCTTTACGCCTTCCGCCTTGCAAATTTTATAAGCATGAATCATCTGCTCTTTAGTAAGCCCGTACTTTGCTTCTTCTGGCTTTCCGATTATAGAATTTCCGCCTTCCTTTAAAGGTCCAGGATTATATCTAAAGCAGATTGTATCTGGAAGTTTTCCGCCGAGAGCATTTTTCAGAAAGTCAATATGAGTAATGTCATCAAGGTTTATAATTGCTCCAAGTTTCTGCGCATAAACAAATTCCTGGGCGGGAGTGTCGTTGCTTGTAAACATTATTCTGCGCCCGGTTATTCCAGATTTTTCGCAAAGCATAAGTTCCGGCAAGCTAGAACAGTCTCCGCCGCAGCCTTCACTTTCAAGAACTTTTAGAATGTAAGGATTGGGAAGCGCCTTGACCGCAAAATATTCCGTAAACGAAGGAAAAATGCTGAATGCTTTATAAAAATATTTTACATTTTCGCGGATTGCTTTTTCATCATAAATATAGAAAGGAGTCGGAAATTTCTTTGCAAGCTCAACAAGCTGGCTATGGCTCAACGGAAAATCTGAACTCATAAAATCCTCCAAAACAGGCTAACAATTTTACGTTAGTATTACACTTTTTTGGAGGGAAGACAAGCCACCTTTTACGCAGTTTGGCGAATTGACGCGCTTTTTTTGCCGCATATTAAGTTGCTTCCATATTTTTTTCAAGAGAATTATTTTGCAAGGATTTCAGACAAAAGAGAAAGAAGAGACTTTATGTCAAATGGCTTGGAAACAAAATAATCCATTCCAGATTTCAAAGCCTGCTCCTTGTCCTCTTCAAAAGCATTCGCAGTCATCGCCACAATTGGAATAGAAGACTTATTGCTTTTCATTTCGCGTATTTTCATAGAAGCCTCGTATCCATCCATAACAGGCATCATCACATCCATAAGGACAACTTTGTAATATCCGTCAGGGCTGGCGGAAAGCATTTCCAGCGCAATTTTTCCGTTTTCAGCTTCATCAATTATAAAACCCGCGCCCTTTAAAAGTTCCTTTGCAATATCGCGGTTAAGGCTGTTGTCTTCCACCAAAAGAATTCTAGCTCCTTTCAAGTCGACTGTTTTTTCCGCGGAAGCAGAAATTTCCTTTTTGCCGGATTCTGTTTCAGGGGCATTCTCAAAGTCAAAGCATATAAGGAATTCGGTTCCAACATCTTTTTTGCTTTTTAAGAAAATCGATCCGTCCATTTTTTCAACAAGATTTTTTGAAATTGAAAGTCCAAGTCCCGTTCCCTGAACCTGAAAGTTTTCAATATTTTCATCCCGCTCAAACGGATTAAAAACTTTCTTCTGAAATTCTTCCGACATTCCAATTCCGTTGTCCTTGATTCTAAACTGATACGAAGAATATCCGTCTGAGACAGAAGGAGTTTCCGCCGCGGTGAATTTGATTGAACCGTTTTCTCCAGTATATTTTACAGAGTTTCCGAGAATGTTTATAAGAATCTGCTTGAGCCTGAGTTTGTCGCAAAAAACTTTACGGCTTAAGTTTCCATGGCGCAAAACTGAGTAATTAAGTTTCTTAGATTGAAGCTGCGGCTGAATAACGCTGTCAACTTCCGCAAGAATATCTTCAATTGTATTCGATGTGAACTTTATTTTTATTTTTCCGCTTTCAATTCGGGACATATCAAGCACATCATTTATAAGGCAAAGCAAATAGCTTGAGTTTGTCTTTATGCGCGCAAGATCTGATTTTATAAGCTCAGGATTTCCGATGTGTTTTTCCGCAAGCGACGTGTAGCCGATAATTGCGTTCATCGGAGTTCTGATGTCGTGGCTCATATTGGAAAGAAAACGCGATTTTGCATGGCTTGCAAGTTCCGCCATGGACAACGCTTCCTGCAACGCTTTCCGCTGTTTCATCTCGTGTTCAGTTTCCGTGTCAACATTCATAAAACCCATAAGGACATTTCCTGTCTCGCGGATATTTCCAATTCTAACAACAGTAAGCTTCATATATGAAATTTTGTTGTTTATATACGAGCGGAAATTTACGTAATAACTTTCACGCTTGGAAAGCTGCTTTAAAACATTTTCACGCGAAAAAGCCCGCTTAATCATGTCGCGGTCATCTTCATAAACTGAAACGCTGGCATAAAAATCAAGCACATCATCATAAGGAAGCCCTTCCAAAGATTCATTGTAAAAAGAACTTATTCTGTCGTTGATTCTTACAATGCGGATTATTCCAGACATTACATTTATCATAAAAACATTACTGTATTCAATCGTAAGCGCATTGATGATTTCCAGCTGATAAAGTTTTTCTTCTTTTTGCCGGTAGCCGCTTGTAATATTTTTTACAACGGCAAGTCCCATTATGTCGCCTGAGTTTTCGTCTTTTGTAAGAATTATTGTTGTGCGTGTCCAGAAAGATTCGCCGTTGTAAGTTGATCTGCTTGAGTCAAACTGAATTTCATATTTTTCCATTATAAACGAATCCAAGAGGCAGTAGACATTCATCTTTTCGAGGAATCGTTTTTTTTCTTCGTCTGACAAGTCCCAGCAAAGCGCATCAATAAAATCAGTGTAAGAACAGTTTTCAGGAAGTCCCATAGCAGGCTTAAGCTGAACAATCCGGTCGCTCATTCTTTGCACAGGATTTCCTACAATCAAATCTTTTGAAAGATTGAATTCGTAAAGAATCATTGCGTCGGCAGCTATTGCCTTTTTATACTGATTTGTTCTTGTATCGCCGCTATCCAAAATGTAGCCGCTCACACTTTTTTTTATCTGGGAAAACCCATGTTCATTGTCATCTGAAAAAATAGAAATATTTTGCATTTTCTTAATTGTAATCCCAAATAAAAGAAAACACAAATAAAAACAAAAAAGCAGAATTTAAATAAAAAAATAAGCCGCCTGCAAAAAACTTTTCAGCTCAATGCAAACGGCCTTAAATCTTTTATGTAAAAATGAAGCTAGATGCGCTCTACAACAAGCTTGCCCATTTCTTTTGTACCGACAAGTTTTCCAGAAGACTTAAGTTCATCAAAATGACTTCCGGCAATGTCGCCTGTTCTGTAGCCTTCATCAAGGACTGAATTAACGGAATCTTCAATAACCTTTGCTTCTTTTTCAAGTCCGAAGCTGTAGCGCAAAAGCATCGCGGCAGAAAGAATTGTCGCAAGAGGATTTGCAAGATTTTTTCCGGCAATGTCAGGAGCAGAACCGTGAATCGGCTCGTAAAGTCCAGGGCCTCCATCTCCCAATGAAGCTGAAGCAAGCATTCCGATTGAGCCTGTAATCTGGCTTGCTTCGTCGGAAAGAATGTCGCCAAACATATTGCTTGTTGCAATTACGTCAAACTGGCGCGGATTGCGAACAAGCTGCATAGAAGCATTGTCAATATAAAGGTAAGAAAGCGCAACATCAGGATAATCTTCTTTTACAGATTCTGTAACTTTTCTCCAGAGCTGGCTTGAATTCAAGATGTTCGCCTTGTCAACTACGCAAAGACGTTTCTGGCGTTTCTGTGCGAATTCAAATCCCATGCGGACAATGCGCTCAATTTCACTCCAAGTATACTTTTCTGTGTCCCAGGCAGATTTTCCGTCAGCGGCAGTTCCTCTGTCCCCAAAGTAAATTCCGGAAATCAGCTCGCGGACAATGAGAATGTTAAGTCCATCGCCGACAATTTCATCTTTTAAAGGACAAGCATCTTTAAGCTGCTTCCACATTACAGCCGGACGAAGATTTGCAAAAACTTTCATTCCGCCGCGAAGACCAAGCAATGCTTTTTCAGGACGAAGTTCAGACGGAAGATTGTCCCACTTTGGACCGCCCACAGCGCCAAGAAGAACAGCATCGCTTTTAAGGCATTTGTCAAGTTCTTCCTGCGGCAACGGCTTTCCAAACTTATCGATTGCGCATCCGCCGGCAGTAACAGTTTCATAATTAAATTTATGACCGAATTTTGAAGCAACTGTGTTCAAGACATTTACAGCTTCAGCAACAACATCAGGACCAATTCCATCTCCAGGAATCAAAGCAATATTTTTTTCCATAATCAAACTCCTATAAAAAGTCAACGAAAACTTTACTAATACTAAAGTTTATAAAGTATTTATAAAATACTCCAAAGCAACATTTATGTAAAGGACATTAAATGAATTTGTGGTATTTTTTTTCAATATCCTTAATCAGTTTGTATTCAAAAGAATCAACCAAGGCAAGCCAGGAAGCTTCAATAACGTCGCAGCTCACGCCAATTGTAGTCCAGATATCTGTTCCGTCTGTAGACTCAATCAAAACACGGACACTTGCGGCTGTAGCTGATTTTCCGTCGAGAACACGGACTTTATAATCTGTAAGGTGAATATCCTCCACGCTCGGATAAAAAGACTTGAGCGCAGTACGCAACGCAAAGTCAAGAGCGTTGACAGGACCGTTTCCTTCACCGGCGGCAATTTCCTCATGACCGTCAACTTCAATTTTAAGCTGGGCAAAAGAATAAAGTCCTTTCTCAATAAGCGGAGACTCATCAGAAGTTTTATAATAGCGCAATTTAAAGAACGGCTGATATTTTCCAATAGACTTGCGGACCAAAAGTTCAAAACTTCCGTCTGCGCCTTCAAACTGGTAGCCCTGATGCTCAAGCTCTTTTACCTTCGCCATGATTTCTGAAACAACCGGACTTGACTTTGTAATCGACGGATCAAACTTTCTGATTTTTTCAATGACCATGCTTCTTCCGGCAACTTCGCTCATAAGGAAAACACGGGAATTTCCAACAGATTCTGGCTCGATGTGCTCGTATGCAAACGGATTTTTCAAGACCGCATCTATGTGCATTCCGGCTTTGTGCGCAAAAGCATTCTGTCCAACATACGGAAGCCCCGGGTCAAGAGTTATGTTTGTAATTTCCGCAACACGCTTGCAAATCGGAGTGAGCTGCTTTATGTTTTCCTCTGGAATGCACTTGCAGTTCATTTTAAGCTGAAGATTCGAAATTATTGTAGAAAGATTTGCGTTTCCTGTGCGCTCACCGAATCCAAGAAGAACCCCCTGAATATGAGTTGCACCGGCTTCAACTGCGACAAGAGAATTTGCAACAGCAAGCCCTGAATCATTGTGAGTGTGAATTCCAATCACCGCTCCCGCCCCGAATTTTTCAACAGCGGCACGGACACCTTCACGGCACTCTTCAATCATTGCGCCGCCTTTTGTCTCGCAAAGTGAAAGAACGCTTGCGCCTCCTTCAATCGCAGCCCCCAAAGCCTTTAAAGCGTAATCCTTGTTCGCCTTGAATCCTGTAAAAAAATGCTCGGCATCAAAAATAACATTGCGTCCGCGCTGCTTTAAATATGAGCAAGTGTCTCTTATCATTTCAAGGTTTTCTTCAAGGGAAGCGTGAAGTATTTCCGTAGCCTGAAAATCCCAAGTCTTTCCGAAGATAACAACAGTTTCTGTTTCCGCAGAAAGAAGGCTTTGCAAGTTCGCATCTTCCGCGCATGAAGAATCTTTTCTCCTTGTTGAGCCGAACGCAACAATCTGTGAATTTTTCAGCTTAAGGTTTTTTGCACGCTGAAAGAATTCCATGTCCTTTGGATTAGAACCTGGGTTTCCAGCTTCAATATATTTTATGCCCAAGTCGTCCAAAGCCTGCACAATATGAATTTTATCCTGAACAGAATAACTTATTCCTTCTCCCTGCGAACCGTCGCGCAAAGTAGAATCAAGTATCTCAATATTTCTTTCCATAGCGGAAAATATATCAGAAATATGTTTTTTTTAATAGCGTTCTTTTTGAAAATTGCACAATGATTCCGATTCTGATAAAATAAGGCAAAATTTATTCGGAGAAAACTATGTACATTACATGCTTAGATTTAGAGGGCGTTCTTGTTCCTGAAATTTGGATTGCATTCGCAAAGGCTTCCGGGATTCCAGAGCTTACACGTACAACACGCGACGAGCCGGACTACAACAAGCTCATGAACTGGAGAATCGGGATTTTAAAGGAACACAAGCTTGGGCTCAAGGAAATTCAGGAAGTAATTGAAAAAATAGATCCGCTTCCAGGCGCAAAAGAATTTCTTGACGAGCTTAGGTCAATCTGCCAGACAATAATAATCAGCGACACATTCACGCAGTTCGCTTCCCCGCTGATGAAAAAACTCGGACAGCCTACAATTTTCTGCAACTCACTTGAAGTTTCTGATTCCGGGGAAATCACAGGATTTAAAATGCGCATCGAAAATTCCAAGCTAACAACAGTAAAAGCTCTTCAGGCAATCGGATACGATACAATCGCTTCTGGAGACAGCTACAACGACCTTGGAATGATTAAGGCAAGTAAGGCGGGATTTTTATTTAAAAGCACAGACAAAATAAAGTCGGAAAATCCAGAACTTCCGGCGTTTGAAGAATACAATGAGCTTCTTGACGCAATAAAAATCCAGCTTAAGAAATAATAATTTTTGCAAAAAGCATACTCTGGATTTTTTCCAAAGTATGCTTTTTTTATTTAGGGTTTATCAAAACCTTAAAAACGGCAGGACAGTTTTGAGCGTAAGCGTGCCTTGACCAGACGTATTAAAACAGTCCTGAAATTATTCCATCATCATCAACGTCTATATTAAGAGCGGCAGGAGCTTTTGGAAGTCCCGGCATATCAACGATGTCGCCTGCAAACGCAACCACAAATCCCGCTCCGGAATAAAGCTGAACATCACGGATTGGGAACACATAATCTTTTGGCGCACCCTGCAAAGATTTATCGTGACTTATTGAGTTCTGGGTTTTTGCCATGCAGATTGGAAGCGAGCCAAATCCCTGCTCTTCAAACTGATTGAGTTTTTTCAAAGCCTTTCCTTCAAATTCAACAGAAGAAGCCCTGTAAATTTCCTTTGCAAGAATTTCAATTTTTTCTTTAAGCGGAATATCAAGCGGATAAATATTTTTGAACTCAAAAGTCAAGTCGCAGAGTTCAACAACTTTGTGCGCAAGGTCAATAGCTCCGGCTCCACCTTTTTCCCAGCCTTCGCAGACCACGGCACTGCATCCGCTTTCCGCACAAAGCTTCTGCACAAGCGCAATCTCTGAATCAGTGTCTGTAATAAATTTATTAATTGCAACCGCGACAGGCACTCCGAATTTTTTCATGTTCTCAATGTGAGCCTTGAGATTTGCAAATCCGATTTCAACAGCCGGAATATTTTCCGCGGAAAGTTCAGCTTTTGCAACACCGCCGTGCATTTTTAGAGCGCGAACTGTTGCAACAATTACAGCGGCATTTGGAACAAGCCCATTCATGCGGCATTTTATGTCAAAGAATTTTTCTGCTCCAAGATCGGCAGCAAAACCAGCTTCGGTAACAACGTAGTCTCCAAGGGCAAGCGCACAAAGCGTGGCGTTGATTGAATTGCATCCGTGGGCAATATTCGCGAAAGGTCCGCCATGTATAAACGCAGGATTTTTTTCAAGTGTCTGAACCAAGTTCGGGCGGATTGCATCTTTTAAAAGCGCGGCGACAGCTCCAGTGCAGCCAAGACTTCCGAAAGTAACAGGATTTTTGCTGTAATCTGCACCGATTGTAATTTTTGAAATGCGCTCTTTCAATTCTGAAATTGTCTTTGACAGGCAGACAATCGCCATTATTTCGCTTGCAACTGAAATCTGAAAATGGCTTTCACGCGGAACGCCATCGATTTTTCCGCCAAGTCCGACAATCACATTTCTAAGTGAACGGTCATTCAAGTCCACACATCTTTTCCAAGAAATTGTGCGAGGATCGATGTTCAAAGAATTTCCCTGCTGAATATGATTGTCAATAAGAGCCGCCATAAGATTGTTTGCAGCAGTAATTGCATGAATGTCGCCAGTAAAGTGAAGATTGATGTCTTCCATTGGAACAACCTGCGCATATCCGCCGCCGCAAGCTCCGCCTTTTATTCCAAAGCAAGGGCCAAGTGAGGGCTCACGCAAAGCAATTACAGATTTTCTTCCGATTTTTCTAAGACCGTCTCCAAGCGCAATTGTTACAGTTGATTTTCCTTCGCCGGCAGCAGTCGGAGTCATCGCGGTAACCAAGACAAGTTTTCCGCGTGAAGAAGAGTCAAGCGCTTTTTTCTGCAAGGCATTGAGTTTTTCAAAGGAAATTTTCGCTTTGTAGTTTCCGTAAAGCTCCAAAGATTCCCGGTCAATTCCAATTTTTTCCGCGATTTTTTCAACCGGCTCCATTACATTTTTCTGGGCAATTTCAATGTCAGTCATTTTTTTCCTCTACGTCTAAAAGTCTTATCTCTTCCTTTGTGAGCGGTCTGTAGCTTCCTTCTTTCAAAGTTTCGTCCAAAAAAAGATTATTGATTCTTATTCTTTTTAAGTAAACAACTTCGTTTCCAAGGGCTTTGAAAATCCGCTTTACCTCGTGGAATTTTCCTTCCGTAACAGTAAGGCAGCAAACTTCCGAAGGATTTTCGCTAGTTTTGGTATGATACTGATTTTTTTCTTTCCATTCAATTACGGCAGGGCGACAGTCAGCCTCTCCGTCTTTTCCTTCCGCTTCGATATGAACTCCGGCTGCAAGTTTTTTTTCATAGCTGAGTTTTTCTGAATCGTCAACTGAATCGCGCAAATAGACAAGATATGTTTTTGGAACTTCATACTTTGGAAATGTAACCCGGTGAATTAAATTTCCGTCGCTTGTAATGATAAGAAGTCCTTCTGTATCTGCGTCAAGCCTTCCAACTGTGCTAAGATTTCCACCTGGATATTTTCTGTTGTCTTCCGAGAAAATATATTCAAAAACAGTTTTTCTTCTGTCGGATTTTGTGGAGCAAACCGCGCCGCTTGCCTTGTTCATCATAAAGTAGGCATTCTGTTCAACGGTAAGAGGTTTTCCATCCACAAGAATTTCATCAGAGCTTCCGTCAACGTGAAATTCCGGTTCTCTTACAATAATCCCATTTACAGAAATTTTTCCGCTTCTTATAAGACGCTTTACATCCCTACGCGTTCCAATTCCATTGTTTGAAAGAATTTTATCAAGGCGTTCCGTGTTTTTTAAATCAGACATTTTTTCAACCTAATTTTTAACTATGAAAAAAACCAATGCAGCGCAAACAACAAAAAATGCCGCCGCACTGCAAAAGAAATAAAATTTTATTTTAAATTACTTTTTTGTTTTGGGATTTACAGGCTCTCCAAAAATAATTCTGTCGCCAGTTTTTATTTTTAGTCCACCGCCAAAGGCAAGATTTGACAAAACATATTTTCCGTCATCGTTCAAAGAAATTTCGCCAATCGCAATTTTGTCTTTTCCGCGCCAAAGTGAACAAGGAAAAATAAAATCACGGTATTCAGGATTAGTGAAAATATTACGGCTGAATTCGGCAATGTAAATTTCTGTGCCGGAAAGACTGTCTTGCTTTGCAATAATTCCATTCGCTGAAGTTTTTCCAAAAGGCTCTGAGCAAATCGCTTCAAGGAAATCATTGTAATCCGAAGAAACACGCTCATAGTTATTTTCCACAGAATTTTTTTCCGCAATCAGCCTGTTGACTTCTGAAACACTTGCAACTGAAATTTGATTTCCGGCAGTGTAAGCATAACGCTTCATCGAGCGAACAAACGAAGCAACCGCATTTTCATCTTTAAACGGAAGCTGATCCAAAAGCTCTGAAATTTTTTCAATTGAATCGTATAAATCTCTTTGAATTTCAAACACATCCTTGAAGTCTTCGGACGCATCTTCGGAAACAGGAATTTCAATATCCTCGTAAACAGGTCCTGTGTATTCATCAGTGAAATTTTCTGCAACTTTTACAAGAGTCTTTGCATCCGCACTGTCTTTTGGAATCGGCGGATCATACTGATTTATTGTAAACGCAAGAAGTTCTTCCTGGCGCTTTAAATCTTCAGCCTGAGTCTGCTTTAAAAGATTTCTTGAATCTTCAAGGCGGGCTTCATAATCATTGATTATTTTTTCCTTTTCCTTTTCATGCAAAAAACGCTCACTGTTTATAATCGCCTTTTGCTTTTCCGCTTCCTGAACTCTTGTCGCATCAAATTCATTCCGCTGTTCCGTGTACATTTTTAAATCTTCGTTGTAGTTTGCGATAAACTTGTTGTATTTTTCCACAGAAGCCAAATCAGCTTTGTAAGTCTGCTCAATCTGCTGTTCCTGCTGAAGCCGCCGGGTTTTATTTTTAATATTCAACGCGGCAAGTGATTTCAATGCGGCTGCACGGATTCCTTCGATTCGCTCGATTTCCGCATTGCGCTGCTCTTCAATTGCTTTTTTAGCATTTTCAATCTCGTGGATTTTCTGGTCAATATCGTTTACTTTGTTCAGCAAGCTTGCAAGATTCAAACTTTTAAATTCGCTTACTTCAACTTTTATTTCTCTGTTTGAATTTGAAACAAAAAGCACAAGGAAAACTGTAATCGCAAAAACAACTCCAAAGCAAATAAGAAGCCTAAGCCACATATTTTGCCACATGAATAAAAAGCTGTTTTTCTTTGTCTTTGAAAATTCATCTTCTATGCTGAAAGATTCACGCTTGTTGTCCATTGCAATTCTGTTGAGTTCATTTTCAAGAAGAAGCGCAACTTCCTTGTGAACATTTGCAGCCGCAGGAACCATTGAATTTATTTTGTTGTCATTGTCCATATTCCACTCCAGTTTTCTGGTGAAGATTTCATTCCGATTCTTTCAAGGAAAACTTTTGCAACATCCAGGCCGGATTTTTTAAATTCAGCTCTTGCAGTTTTCCAGTCGCCGTCATAATAAGCTTTTAGTCCGTATTCGAAAATTTTAAATTTCTCGTCAAGGTATTCAAACTTCCATTCTTCAAGAGAACATTCTTTGTCAAGCGGGAAATAAATTTTCACGCCTTCAGTTTTTCCTTTGACTTGAACTGTATCAATCTCGTAAAATTTATAGCGTGAGGCAGCCTCATTGTTGCTAAGAGTTTCTTCCATAATATACGAACTTACAATCACTGGAACTTTGTAAATTCTTGTAAGCCCTTCCAGTCTTGAAGCGGAGTTTACATTGTCGCCAATTACGGTGTTTGCCATTCGCTTTGAAGAACCGATGTTTCCGTAAAAAACATTTCCGCCGTCAATTCCAACGCCAACATCAAGCATTACAGCCTGATAAACGCGATCCTCGCTTTCTGTAAGCGGACGTTCCTTTTCAAGAATAGCGCGGCGGTCTGACATTTTCTTTCTGAGTTCCGAAGTGACAGCCGTAATTTCCCATGCGGTTTTTATTGCGTCATAAGATTTGTTTGTTTCAACGTGCTCTTCAATTCCGTAGCTTGCAAGAATCGCGTCTCCAATAATCGAGCCGATAATTCCATTGTTTTCGCTGACTTTCCTGATAACCGAATCATAATGAACGTTCAAGAGCCCGATGATATCGTTTCCCAAAACTTCAGTTCGGTAAGTAAAACTTTTTATATCGCTGAAAAGAATTGTAAGCTCGCGCTGGCTTCCTTCCAAACGGATAAACTGCTCTTCATGCGCCTTACGCACAACATTCTCAGGAACAAACTTTTGGAAAATCTGAAGAAGATTTGTTATTGTAGAAGAAAGCGAATTGAAGTTTGCGGCAAGATAAGTAATGTCGTCGTTCGGAGATTCTGAAATGTCAATAAGATTAAGTTTCTTATCCTGCTGCATTTTGTAAAGCTGAGTTGAAAATTTATTGATATTTGAAAGAAGCCCGTCAAGAATTTTTGTTCCCATAAGAATGAAAAACGCTGACATTATAAGAACAAGCACAACTGTAATCCACAAAACCTGATACATCGCGCGGTTCGTGTCGGAGCGTCGGTTCGCACGGATTATATAAGTGAGCCAGTCCGGATGATATTTGTAGACTCCAAAATATTCATCGCCATCAGGAGAAATAAAAGAAACGGAACCTTCGTGTGTTTCAGAATTTTCCATCATCCCGATGCAGTCTTTGTCTGTAAAGCGTTCCCATTTTAATTCTTCATTTGGAGTCGCAAAAAATAAAAGAGAACCATCTGGATTCACGCCGAGCGCAACGCTGTTTTTTTCATCTTTCGCAAAACCGTTTTTCGCGCTTTGAGCAATTGAATCAATTGAAGTTTGCGTGTCCTGCGAATAAGCTTCAATTTGCTTCTGGCTGTTTGCAACATTGTAAAGTTCCGTAAGTTTATCAACAAGCACAATATTTGAAAGCTGAATTGTTTTTCTTTGTGAAAGCATAATCGCAACAAGATTTGTTGAAAAAGTGGAAAGCAAAAGCATTGCCACAAAGAAAATAATTATTTTCAATTTTGTAGGAACAATCGGAGTGTCGCCAACATATTGAAAAAACTTTAAATGACGTTTTCCAGTCTTCAAAATTTTCCTCCCGTTGCTCTCCTTTAAAAATAATCCTTTACTAATTGCTTTATTTTATCAAGCGGATTATTCTATATATTATATGTCTACTTCTCAAAAAAATAAAGAAAAAAATGCGCAAAATTCACTTTTAGCAAAAGGAATTTCACTTTCAATGCTTACATTGGTTTCAAGAGTGCTTGGACTCGCAAGGGAAATGACAAAAGCACGCTTTTTAGGAACTTCAGCTTTTTCAGACGCATTTGGAATTGCCTTTATGATTCCGAATCTTTTCCGCAGGCTTTTTGCTGAAAATTCAATTTCCGTGGCGTTTATTCCGACTTTTAAAAATCATCTTGAAGAATGCGGAACTTCAGAAGGAAAACAAAAAACGCAGGATTTTATAAGCGCAACTTTTACGCTGGTTGTTTTCCTGACATCAATTTTTGTAATCGCCGGAATTATTTTTGCGCCGCTCATTCTGCGGATTTTTTATGCTGATAAAAATTCAATGGAAGAAGCAGTTGTTTTGACAAGGATAATGTTTCCGTATCTTTTTGTAATTTCCGTGGCGGCTTTTTTTCAGGGAATTTTAAACGGACTTAAAATATTTTCGCCGTCAGGATTCACTCCGATTCTTTTCAATATAATTGTAATTTCATCAACATTCATTCTTTCGCGCTTTACGGCAAATCCTGCAAGAGCAATGGCAATCGGCGTAATTTCCGGTGGAACAATTCAGGCTCTTTTTCAGCTTCCGTTCGTTTTAAAAAACAACTGGAAAATAACTTTTGTAAATTTAAAAAAAGCATTTTCAAATGAAGGAAGCAAAAAAGTTTTTGCGCTGATTGGTCCGACGATAATCGGAATGGCGGGCTACCAGATAAACGACATTGTGTCTTCGGCACTGGCGGCGCGCGCAGGAGAAGGAATCGTTTCAAGCCTTCAATATTCGCTCAGGCTTCAGGAATTGATTTTGGGAATTTGCGCTGTAACAATCGGAACTGTAATTCTTCCAGACTTGACTGGTTTTGCAAAAAAAAATCTGTGGGAAAATTTCAACTCGCTTTTGATTCAGTCAATAAAAATCATGGCGCTGATTGCAATTCCGGTAACATTTTATTCACTTGCGATGGGCGAAAATATTATCACGCTGATTTTTGCAGGCGGAAAATTCAATTCTGAATCAACCAAGATGACTGTTGAAGTTTTTAACTTTCACATCGCGGGACTTTTTTTTATTGCCGTAAACAGAATTGTTTCCCCGGCATTTTACGCTCAGCAAAACACAAAAAGCCCCACAATCGCAGGACTTATAAATTTCGCCGTGAACATTGCGCTGGCTTCAATTCTTTCAATTAAATTTAAAGGAAAAGGAATTGCGCTGGCTCTCACAATTGCAAGCGCGGCAAATACATTGATGCTTTTTATATTTTTAAGAAAAACAAAATCAATTCACGTTGGAAACATTTTAAAACTTGCAGTTTTGTATGCAATAAAAATCGCAGCATTTTCTGTAATTGCAGTTGTTCCTGTCGTTTTGACAAAAAATTATTTCATTAAATTTTTCAGCAGAAATCCAAGAATCATTTCACAAGGAATTCCTATTTTTATAACTGCGGCAATTTTCGGAGCAATAGGACTTGCGCTCCTTTTTATTTCAAAAGATTCACTTTTAAAAACAGCATTTGAAAAAATTTCAAAGCAAAAATAAAATTTCAGGGAAGGAAAAATGAATTTTAATTTAAAACAAATTTATGAAGACAGGCGGAAAAAAGTCAGCGAGTATTTAAAGCAAAACAATATCAAGGCGGCAATTTTTGAAGATTCTGAACAACGAAGAGATGTTGCCGTGCGTTATCTTTGCGGACATCCAAGCGACGCATCTTTAATTATTTTGGACAGCGGAAAATCTTTTTTAATTCCGTGGGATGAAAATTTAGCAAAAGACAAAGCATTCGCAGATGAAATAATCCCTTCTGAAAAATTTAAAAGAAGCTATATAAATGCCTCAAAAGAAATTTTAACTTCATCCATTTCTGAAAAAAAATCAAAAGTCTGCATTTCTCCAGAAACACCATACATTCAGTTTAAAAAATATTCAGAAAAACTTGAAAACTTTAAAATCTACGCTGAAGAAAATTCTGCGCATGACTTTGTAAAATCACTTCGCGCCATAAAAGACAACTATGAAATTTCCTGCACAAAAAAAGCCGCCGCAATTACAGATGAAATGACAAAAATCATCGTGGAAAATTTGCGCCAAGGAAAAATAAAAACTGAAACTGATGTTGCGCTTTTTGCAGAACGAGAACTAAGAATAAAAGGCGCAGAACGCACAAGTTTTGACACGCTCGCTGCAGGACCAGAGCGAAGCTTTGCAATCCACGCTTTTCCGGGATACACGCAAGGAAACTGGGGAACTCAGGGATTGTCAATTTTGGACTATGGAGTTTGCTATGAGGGCTACGCAAGCGACTGCACAATCACAATTGCAAAAAGTCCGCTTTCAAAGGAACAAGAAGAGCTTTTAAAAGCCGTGCAAGAAGCCGCGGATGAATGTAAAAAACTTTATATACCGAACGAAAAAATTTCACGCGCAGTAAAAAGGGCTGATGAAATTTTCGCAAAAATAAACAGAGTTATGCCGCACGGACTTGGACACGGAACAGGCCTTGAAATTCACGAAGAGCCGTTTGTAAGCATGAGAGCAAATGAAAATGATGTTTTTAAGGCTGGAAATATCATAACACTTGAACCTGGGCTTTACGACAAAACGCTTGGCGGAACTCGTCTTGAAAATGACATTCTAATAACAGAAACTGGCAATGAAGTTTTAACGCACTCAGAAATTTTTAGAATTTAAATTTCATTTTGCCAAACTTTGCAAAGCCGGCTGTCAATTTGAGAAATAAAATTTTCTTTTTTCAGCCGGATTTTTGTTTCTGTCAATTTTGAAAAATAAGACATGACATTAGAAAAAAACTTTCCGACTCTGCCATGAAAAAAAATATTTTTTGAAATTACAAACTGCGATATAAAAACAAAGCCGCAAAGCCGACCTGCTTTTGCAAGTCCCAAATTCAAAGCTCCCAAAGTTATATTTAATTTCCCAAAAGAAAATAGAATTTTTCCATGCGGAGAAAACAAAGAAAAAAATACAATAAAAAAAATCAAAAGAACAGACGGAAAAATTTTCAAAGTTCTTTTTTTTATAAAACCTAAAAAGACAAAAAGCACAACAACAAAATAAATTTCAAAGACTGAATTTCTAAAAGTCAAAACAGAAAAACCAATTGCAGAAAGAAAAACATAAAAAAAATTCACCTTTTCAATTTCTGAAAATGTTGAGTCAATTTTCACCGGACTTTTAAGAACAAGTTCATTAAACCAAACTGATTTCCTGCAAAAATTTTCTGCAAAACTTCCCAAAGCCAACGAAGTGAAAAACGAAGCACAAAGCATTGGAGGCGCAATAAATTTCACATTCGAGCCAAACATAAAAATGCCAGCTAAAAAAATCTGAGCAACATTATTTGCAAGTCCGCCACAAACGGAAATTCCAATGAAAGAAATTTTGCTTCTAAAAATAAAATATGCAAGCATCATGAAAAGTCCGGAAGCAACAGAACCTGCAAAAGAGAAAACAAAGACATAAGAAAACAAAGTTCCGCTTATAACTGCCTGCAAGAAAATTTTTAGAAAAACAAGAAGCATTGTTTCTTTTTTTTTCAGTACTGAAAGGCTTATCAAAATTGGAAGATTTGCAAATCCAATTTTAAAGAAAGGCAACGGCTTTGGAACTGCATATTCCAAAGCGGAAAGAAAAAAGCAGAGAGCAGAAAAAAAAGCAATTTTGTTCCAGTCGATTTTTTCCATTAACGAAGATAAACCATCAAAAGCATTATGTCGCTGTTCCTGATTCCGCTTATTCTTGAAGCCTGTCCTAAAGTCAGCGGCCGGATTTTTTCAAGCTTTGCGCGGCTTTCAGAAGACAATGCGACAATTTTTGAATAATCAAAATCAGCCGGGATTCTTGCGTTTTCCATACGATGCATTTTTGCAACTCTTGAATCCTGCTTTTCAATATAATAGCGGTATTTAAAATCTTCTTGCGCCAAAGTCCATTCAAGGCTGTTAAAGTTTCCTGGATTTTCAGCATCCGGATGCTTGCTCAAAAATTCAAGCGCTTCGTCAACTTTCTGATATTTCAAATTCATCTGCTCAAACTGCGCTTTTGAAATAAGTCCTACATCAAAGCCTTTTTTCCTCAATCGTCTGTCAGCAGTGTCATGCCTAAGTTTAAGTCTGTACTCAGCGCGGGCAGTAAACATTCTGTACGGCTCTTTTGTTCCAAGTGTAACAAGGTCATCAATAAGAACTCCAATGTAAGCTTCATCGCGTCCAAGAACAAGCGGCTCGTAAGACGGAATTTTTTCAAACGAATCAAAGCCAAATTCCTTTTGCGTTTCCTTTAATTTTTTGGACAAGACTTCTGTTTCCCGCGCGGAAATTTCAGAAAAATTTTTAAGCTCATCAGAATTAAAAACTGGTTTGGGCATAAATTTTCCCGGCTCTGAACTTGCAGGAGAAGAACCGAATGATGAGTCTGAATCGCAAATCGGTCCGCATAATTTTTTATGTTCCCTTGCATAAAGCGCGGCATTTATTCCGGCAACAAGTCCCTGTCCTGCCGCTTCTTCATAGCCTGAAGTTCCATTGATTTGCCCGGCATTAAAAAGACCAGCAACACGTTTTGTCTCAAGAGAAGGAAAAAGCTGTGTCGGCTCAACATAGTCATATTCAACAGCATACCCCGGACGGCTTACAACACAATTTTCAAATCCTGGCATAGTTCTCAAAAAAGCATCCTGGACTTCTTCTGGCAAACTGGAGCTTAATCCATTCAGATAAATCTCATCAGTTTCAAGTCCTTCTGGCTCAACAAAAAGCTGATGCCTGTTCCGTTCAGCAAAACGCATAACTTTGTCTTCTATGCTCGGACAATAGCGAGGACCAACCCCGCTGATTTTTCCAGAATACAAAGGCGAGCGGTTTATATTTTCTCTGATTATTTTATGAGTTTCTTCATTTGTATAGACCAAATGGCACGGCACCATCGGGCGTTCAATTTTTTCGTCATCAAAACTAAACGGAAGGATTTCCTTGTCGCCTTTCTGAAGTTCAAATCTTGAAAAATCAACTGTGTGCTTTAAAATCCGCGGAGGAGTTCCTGTCTTCAATCTGCCTGTTGTAAATCCAAGGCGGCTCAAACTTTCTGTTAAACCAAATACACCAGACTCTCCCAAACGTCCACAGGGAGCATCGTATTCTCCGATAAAAATTCTTCCGCCCAAAAAAGTTCCCGTTGTAAGAACTGCGGCGCGGCAAGGAATAATTCTTCCACGCTCCGTAACAACGCCGATAATTTTTTGTCTCATTCCGCTGCGGCAAGCTTGTGTTGCAAAAGCGTATGAAGAGCCTGAACGTTTTTCTCCTGGAATCGAACCTGACTCCAAAGAACCAGAACTGTCTTTTGGCAACGGCACATCCGAGGCTACAGTCAAAACATCAACAACAGTGTCCATCAATGTTGAAAGATTTTCCGTAGTTTCCACAACATGGCGCGCAAGAGATGAATAAACAATTTTGTCGGCTTGGGAACGAGGAGCTTGAACTGCAGGACCGCGGCTTTTGTTCAGCATTCTAAACTGAATCATCGAGCGGTCAATCAGCCTTCCCATTTCTCCGCCAAGCGCATCAATTTCCCGGACAATATTTCCTTTTGCAATTCCGCCGATTGAAGGATTGCAGCTCATTCTTCCAATTGAGTCAATCGACTGCGTAATTAAAATTGTCTTTAATCCCATTCTGGCGCAAGCAAGGGAAGCCTCTATGCCGGCATGACCTCCGCCGCAAACTGCTACATCGAATGAATCATAAAAAGCCATAGTTCCTCTATTTAAAAAAGCGGGAAGTTTTTAAAGCAAAATTTTTCAGCGAAAAACAAAAACTCAAAAGCCCGGATCTTCAATTTTCTAAATGCGCAAAGTATACCAAATTTCAAACTTAAATGGAAGAAACATATTTTGCAAGCGACATTCCTAATCAACTTGTCTTACACGAAAACATTTTGTATCTTTTATTATGACAGAAAAATGCACCAGAATTAAAAACATGATTCATTCAATTTATTTGGAGGAAATATGAAAATAACTGAAAATCCAAATTCTGAAATTGCGCGAACTGTAAAAGAAGGCTTAAAGCAAAAAAGCGGCTACTGTCCGTGCAGAGTTGAAAAAACTCCAGACACAAAATGTATGTGCAAAGAATTCAGAGACCAGATAAAAGATCCTGACTTTGAAGGATTTTGTCATTGCATGCTTTATTATAAATCAAAATAATTTTGGAGGAAATTATGGAAGTAAAAATCAATGAATCAAATTTCAAAGAAGAAGTTTTAAATTCAACCAAGCCGGTGCTCGTGGACTTTTGGGCAACTTGGTGCGGTCCTTGCAGAATGCTGTCGCCTGTAATTGAAGAAATTGCGGCGGAAAAATCAGAAACCTTAAAAGTTGGAAAAGTAAATGTTGATGAAGAGCCGGCTCTCGCAACACAATTTGGAATTACAAGCATTCCGATGCTTGCGCTTTTCAAAAACGGCAAAGTGGTAAGAACAAGCGTCGGATATCAGCCAAAAGAAGAAATTCTAAAGTTGATAGAATAGCATTTCAAAATCCGCCTGAAGATTTTTTATCGTTAGACGGATTTTTTTAGCGCTTCAACGGAACAATTCCCTGCGGAATAAATTCTCCGCTCAAAGCTCCAAACAAAGCCGCAAACGAATAACCTGAGTAGCTGTATCCGCAGAGAATCGTGTCCGCCCAGTCAAAATCATCTAGAACAAAAACCGGCGACATAATCGAAAGAATGACAACACGCTTGTCCATGTACCGCAAACGTTTAGCAATATTCGCCGTGTGCTTGTCATAAACACAAATAATAATTGTGTCATAGCTATCAGCCACGGAAACCAAAGAGGCTGCATTCCAATTATCAAAATTGCTGTTGTCGTTTTTCAGTTCATAACTAAAGTGAAAAGTTGAAACATTTGGATAACGCTTTCGGCCTTCACTATAAAGCGCAAGAAAAGGTCCTGCTATTAAAACCCGCTCACCTTCAGCAGGCTTCAATGGAAAAGCAGAGCCTTGCTTGTAAACGCTCACGGAACGGCAAGCTTGCTCAAGGAAAAATTTCTGACCGTCCTTATCAGGAATGTGCTCAAAAATTGAATTCTCATCAGGATAAAGCGGCGCATGGTTTTCACTTTTAAAATAATTCAGCTTGGCAAAAATAACGCGACGGGCGGCATCTTTTACACGTTCTTTAAATTCTGAATTTGTTCTCATCCGCTCAAGATTGCGCGTCCACATATTGTCATAAAGTCCGGCAGTCGTGGAAGAAATTATAATGTCGTTTCCAGCCTCGATCGCCATCATCACAGCACGATGAAACGAGCCGGCAAACAAAGTAGCTCCGTTCATCATCATGTCATCAGTAATTATAAGGCCATCGTAATTCATCTGGCGGCGCAAAATATCAGTTAGAAATTTTTTTGAAAGGCTTGCAGGAGTTCCATCGCTTTCAATCTGCGGAAATGAAAGATGCCCGCTCATTATTGCAGGAATTTTTGCCTTTATCAAATATTCAAACGGAACAAGCTCACGGTTCACCAAAGTCCGCGCATCAATTTCAATCTGCGGAAGCCTTCCGTGGCTGTCAAGGCTTGTATCTCCATGTCCCGGAAAATGTTTTGCAGTCGGAATAACACCAGCGTCCATAGAGCCTGCCGCAAAAGCTTCACCCAAAATTCCAGAATCAACAGGATCAGAGCCAAAAGAGCGCGGACCGATTACGCTTGAATTCAAATTTGTATATAAATCCACAGTCGGAGCAAAATTCATGTTAATTCCAAGCGCGCGGATTTCGCGGTTTATATAAAAGCCGGAATAATAAGCATCCAAAGGATAACCGGAAGCTCCAATCGCAAGATTCCCCGGGGTATCAGAAGTTTCACCTTTTACATGGCGAATCCAGCCTCCTTCTTGGTCTGTAGCAACAAACAGCGGAATTTTTAAAGACCTGCTTGCAGCTTCCTGCTGAAGAATCCGCACTGACTTTGCCACTTTCTGAATATTGTCAGTATTCCAGCCAAAAACTTTTACACTTCCAAGCCCGCGCTGAATCACCCAGGAATTCAGCAAGTCGCTAGGCTCTGCCCCTGCCCATCCGAACATAAGAATCTGCGCAAGAAGCTCTTCATCGCCCATGGATTCAACAAGCTTTTTAGAAAGAGGCTCAGGCGGAATGTCGCTCCAAAAATCTATTTTTGCAGAATCAGCAAAGGCAACTGTAAAAATTACTGAACAGAAAAAAAATGCTACAACTTTTAATTTCATTGAAAAAATATTTTAACTTAAACAGACAAAAAATGCAATTTTATAAAAAAAATGCCACCCGAAGGCAGCAATATATAAAATCGGATTCCAGCTTAGCTTGTAAAATCCGTAAGCGCAAAAAAAAGATGCCTTAAAAAAAGACATCTTCAATTGCGAAAGGCGTCAATCGGAATCGAACCGATGCATAGTGGTTTTGCAGACCAGTCCCTTACCACTTGGGTATGACGCCATAACGTGGAAGTACTATAGCAAGAAAAAAGATTCTTGTCTAGTGGAATTTACAATTTTTCAAAACGTTCTTTTAAAACAAGATAAGAACCAAAAATTCCGCACAGGCACACAATTACAATCACGTAAGTTTTTAGCGGAATCAAAATCGGAAGAACCTCAACAAGAGCGCAAAGAAGCAAACTGCTTACAAACGATGCGCTGGCTTTTTGAATTTTCTTGTCTTCTTTTTTCATGGCATTTTTTTTTGCTGAAATTTTCATGCAGTAAAAAAACAAAACGCAAAGATAAGCTGCGATTCCTGCAATACAAATAAAAAAACTAGCGCGCATTTTTTATCTCCAGATATTTTAAAAGAGCTTTTTTTGCAGATTCAAATGCCAATGGAATTTTTTCTATATCCGCCAAAGATTCAACCTTCACCCATTCAAGTGAAATGACCTCACTTTTTTGAGCTTTGAATTCAAAACCAGAAGGCAGGGACGCTGAATAAAACATATCGCAGGTTTTATAAATTATTTTTTTGTAAACATAAGTATTTGGAAATGCTCCGACAAATTTTATTTTTTCCGGCACAACTCCAATTTCCTCAGAACATTCACGCATCACGCTTTTTTCAGGCTCTTCATCAGGTTCGCAAAATCCTCCTGGAAATGCAAGAAAATTTTTTCTAGGTTCCTTTGCCCGGCGTTCAAAAAGAATTTCATGTTTTTCATTTTCAAGAATCACGCCAACCGCAGAAGCAACATTGTTAAAAAGTTCAAGCCCGCAGTCAGGGCAGAACCATTGCCTTCCGTTCAAAAGAGTCTGGATTTTTTTTGAGCCGCATTCAGGACAAAAATTAAATCTATTATTTTCCATAAAAATATTATAGCACAAAATAGACACAATTAAAAACTGCTATTTTACTTTTCGAAAATTAAATGTATATTTACTTCATGGATAACATTCAAAAATTTTTTTCAGATATTCAAAAAATCAAAAAGCATTATCGTTCAGAAAATCCAGTTTACGATGGAAAAAAAGTCTGCGTTCAAATTCAGAATTTATTTTCAAACTCAAATAGAAATTTAAAGTCGCTTGCGGACGCTTTTTCTGATTACTGGATGAACAAATATATTTTGAATTCAAACCAGCCAGAGAATGAGCCGACAGAAGAGCACATAAAAATTCTTGGAGCAATGCAGGCTCTCATAGAAAATGATATTTTTTCAACAGAAGCATTGAGCAAAGACGACTGGAAAGAACTTTGCCAAATTACAAATTGCGAGGCAGAAGAAATTCCAATTGAAACTTTAAACAGCATGATGATGATTTTTTTAGACAAACAGGCAATGTAATAATATGGAAAAAAATTTTTACCAGAACTGCATTCAGTGTCCAAGAAAATGCCAGTCAGACAGAAATAGCGGAAAAACTGGATTCTGTGGAGAAACAGAAAATTTGAAAATCGCTTCTGCAGGATTGCATTTTGGCGAAGAACCGCTCATTACAGTTTTCGGCGGAAGCGGAACAATTTTTTTTACGGGCTGCACTTTAAAATGCTCGTTCTGCCAAAATTATCAGATAAGCCAGCAAGGAATGGGCGCAAATGTAGATGAAAAGGAATTTGTAAAAATCTGCATCACGCTTCAAGAGCTTGGAGCTGAAAATATAAATTTAGTTACTGGAAGCCATCACATTCCAAAAATCGCGCAGTTCATAAAAGCAGCAAAAAATTCAGGGCTTGAAATTCCGGTTGCCTGGAATTCCAGCGCTTATGAATCAGTTGAAAGTCTTGAGCTTTTAAAAAATGTTGTCGATATATGGCTTCCGGATTTTAAAACAATCAGCAGCAAGGCAAGCAAAAAACTTTTTATGGCAAAAGATTATCCGCTTGTTGCAAAAAAAAGCATCAGCTGGATGATAAAAAAATTTCCACTTAAAATAGAAGAAGTTTCAAAAAACGGTGAAAAGAAAGAAAAAATAAAACGCGGTGTTATAATAAGACATCTTGCTTTACCTGGAAAAATTGATGACACAATTCTTGCGCTTGAATGGCTGAAAAAAAATGCGGACGGAAAAAGCTGCATTTCACTCATGTCGCAGTACACGCCTGTTCCTTTTAAGTCAAAAACTGAAGCTGAAAAAAACTGGAGAGAAAATTCTCTTAACGCTTTTGAAAACCGCTTGATTAACAAAGACGAAGATGAAACTTTGCGCGACATTATTGAAGCCTACGACTTTGAATATTTGTTTTATCAAGATTTGAGCGACGACACAAGCTGGCTTCCTGACTTTAACAGAACGCAACCTTTCAGCAACGCGCTTGCAAAACCTATTTGGCATTGGAAAGAAAAATTTTTAACAAATTGATTTTTAAATCATTTTTTCCAAAACTCAATATGCTCACTGCCAATTAAAAGCGAATATAAAATTTCTTTTTCAACAGGCGATTTATGACGCGCAATTACAACTGCGATTCTGCTTGCAGAGCTTGAAGGACATTCAGGAACAAAGTCTCCATTGTGCTTGTAAATGATTTTTTTTCCAGAAAGAAGCTTATAGTTGTCATTGAAAATTTTTCCGCTTGTTGTAGGAAGATAATTGAACTGCGAAAGATATTTTTCATCCAAAGGCAAAATGTTGTTTTCATTTTGATTAAAAATATTCAGCACTGCATCCGCATAAACATTTTTTTTGCAGCACTTTAAAAGCTCTTCAATTCCGCCGCCAATTCTAGGCGCAAAATCAATCGGAACAAAATCGCCATCACGGTCTTCAATAAAATCAAACTGCCCGAATGAAATATTTTCTTTTTCAAATAAAGCATTGCACCATTTTTCAAGAACTGACTTTATTTCCGCGGTAGGATTCAAAAGCTGATAAACCGCAGTGCACGGAGTTCCATGAATAAAAACAATTTCTTTTTTGCAAAGCCGGACTAAAGAAATTTTTCCTTTAAAATAAAAAATATCCGCGCTGTATTCTTTTCCAAAAATATATTCTGTAACAAGCGCATTGTTGTTTTTAATTTCAAAAAGTTTTAGCGCGCGGTTATTCACATTGCGGGCATTAAAAATAAATTTTTCAACTTCATCAATATTTTCTTTGCTTACAATTTTTATTCCATAGCCAGAAAAAAGTCCGTCGGGTTTTACAATTATACTTTTTCCAGTTTGATTGACAAAATCTTTTGCCTGCTGAATCGAATCGAAATTTTTTGGAACTTTAAAAATGCTCAGCAAACTATAAAGTTTTTTTTTCGAGCGCGAAGCCAGCAATGCGTTTTTTGAAATCCTGCAATTATTACTTTTTATACATTCAGAAATCCAATATTCAGACAGCGGAACAACAATTTTATTTTCTGAAATTTTTTCAGTAAATTCTATTTTTTCTTTTTCTGAAATTTTTTGATACTTGAGCATATAAGGAACTTCCGCAAAAGAAGATTCAATTCCAATACTCAAAAATGCCTCTCTTATTTCGTCCAAGCCAAAAACAAAAGAAGCACCCGCTAAAACTATTTGCTCCATTGCAGTGCAATCCTTTCACAGGCATTTTCACCGTCCATTGCAGAACTTACAATGCCGCCGGAATATCCGCTTCCTTCTCCAGCCGGAAAAAGATTCCTCAAACCGATGCATTCAAAACTTTCCTTGCCACGAAGAATTCTTACAGGAGTGCTTGTGCGTGTTTCCGAAGCAATCAAAAGCGCGTCATCGCAGATAAAGCCTTTCATTGACTTGTTGAATTCCACAAAAGCTTTTTCAAGGCGATTTGAAATTTGAGCGGGAAGCCATTCATCCAAACGGCTTGCGACAACTCCGGGAGCATAGCTTGCAGGCGGAAGGCTTTCACTTGACTTGCGATTCAGAAAATCCACAAGACGTTGAGCCGGAGCTTTTTGTCCTATTCCATTTTCAAAAGTTTTCTGCTCAATAAATTTTCTAAAAAGAAGCCCCGCAATTTTTTCAGTTCCAATTGACTTTGCTTTTTCAACAAATTCATTAGGAATATCTTCCGGGCGAGTTTCTACAACAATCGCTGAATTGCTCCACTTGCTATTGCGTCCTGCGGCAGACATTCCATTCACGACAATTTCAGATGGACCGGTGCTGCTTGGAACAACAAAACCTCCCGGACACATACAAAAACTGTAAACACCACGCCCGTCAATTTGCGAAGTAAGTCTGTATTCTGCAGCTCCTAGTTCCTGTTTTTTTTCTCCATGAAACTGAATTAAATCAATTAAACTTCTTGGATGCTCAACACGAACACCCATTGCAAAAGTTTTTGCTTCAAGAGATTCCGGGGAATTTTTTGCAAGCAAAGTATAAATGCTGCCAGCTGAATGCCCTGTTGCCAAAAGAACAGCATCCGCAAAAATACTTTTTATTTCGCCATGATTTTTTACAACAACGCCTTTTACAATTTTTTCACTGCCGGATTTTTCTAAAATGAAATCAACACATTCAGTATCAAAAAGAAATTCGCCGCCCTGTTGCAAAATAAAATTCCGAATGTTGTTTACAATTGCCGGAAGTTTGTCTGTGCCGATATGAGGATGAGCGTCCGTAAGAATTTTTTTGTCCGCCCCGAAATGCTCAAAGATTTTTAAAATGCCATTTATGTTTCCGCGCTTGTTGCTGCGTGTGTAAAGTTTTCCATCGCTGAAAGTTCCAGCTCCTCCTTCACCAAAACAGTAATTTGAATTTTCATCGACAATTCCAGTTGTGCTTATCATGGCAATGTCGCGTTTACGCTTTGAAGTTTCGCTGCCACGCTCAATTACGACAGGCCTAATTCCATGCTCCAAAAGTTTCAGCGATCCAAAGAGTCCTGCAGGTCCAGAACCGATTATAGCGACAGTTCTTTTTCCATCCGCAGTTTTCCATTTAGGCAAAGCAAATTCATCAGAAGGATTTTCCCCGATGTAAACTTTATAGCGCAAGAAAAGCTTTATATTTCTATGGCGCGCGTCAATCGATTTTTTTACAAATACAGTTGAAATGTCTTTTTCTTCAAAGCTGATTCCTTGTTTTTTTAATGCAAGGCGGATTTCTTTTTGTATGAAATTTTCATCCTTTTCTTTTTCAGGCTGAATCACAATGGAAACTTCTTTTATCATGCAGACAGTCTATATAGAAAAGAAAGAGGAATCAACAGCCAAAGTTCTCCGGGGCAAGCCCGAATATGACAAGTTTATTTTACCTGTCATACTCTGGCTTGCTTGGAATATCATGTGCTTCCTGTCATTACAGTGCTTGACACGGCAATTTCAAAGGCTAAAAATCCAATGCAAGAGAACCATCTGCGCCTGTCGTCCATTTTTTTAGTTCAGAATCAGAATTTGCGGCAACGTAAGCATTCAGCATTTGAATCAGAGTTCCGCTGTATGCAAGTGTCTGCGCGCTCTTGCATTCTGATGTAGTTCCAGCGGTAACAGAAGCAGTTGGACTGTTTGTGTCAAACCAGCCGCAGCCGGTGATTTTTGACGGATCTGGAATACAGTTTTCTTCAGTATAACACTCACCAATTTTATTATTTACATAGGCAATATGATTTTTTAAATTTCCATCTTGATTTATGCTGTCTTTAAGCCAGTAGCAATTACTTAAATAGCCGTCTGTTCTTGCAGCGATTGCAGCAGCAATATTATTTAATCGTTCCTTATTATCTATAAGACTTTTTGTTTTTATATTCACAGCACTTACAACATTTTCTACAGTTCCATAGTTTATTGCACAGATTCCACCCGTTTTCTGATATGAACCACGCCAGTTAGCATCCAATTGATTTTCTATATTTCCAGTTACAAAGCAGTTTGCTACTTTTCCGCTTTCGGTATTAACCTTGCATATTCCAGCGGTGTCACTTTTTGTGCCTATGGCAATATCTGCCTTTACAATGCAGTTTTTTATATTTCCATAGTTGTATGCACAAATCATTCCTCCACGGCTCATTCCACGGCTGCTAAGATCTCCTGAGTATGTCTGATTAACAATAAGATTTTCGATTGTTCCGTAGTTGTCAAAAAATAGACCAAAGAACTGAGTTACATCATTTTCGTTTTTTGTTATTTTATATGAAATTGTTTTTCCGTTTCCGTTGAATGTTCCTTTAAATGGCATATTATTACTATCATCATCACCTTCGGTTTTTACAAATCCAATCGGCTGCCAGTCGTCCGCACAATCTGCCAAATCAACGTCATCCACAAGCGTAATTGTAATTCCTTCAAAGTCGCTTCCGGCATTCACCAATTCACAAAGTTTTACCATGTCAGTGGAAGAAAGAACAACCAGTTTTTTATAAGAAGGCGTAGAATCAAACGCGGAAACTACAGGCTGCAAAGATAAAGAACAATCCGTGTTTTCGCCTTTTTCAACAGTCGCGTCGGCAGTTCCCCAGCCAACAACAAGATCACCTTCATTAGAATCAAAGGCTTTAGCTTCTATTGTATAGTCTCCGGGATTAAGTTCGTCAAATTCTATTACCCCCCCCGAAAACCCAGTCTTTGTGTCAACAAGTTTAGAGCCCAAACTTATAGTTACAACAAATTTATCTGCCTTGTCCTGACTAAAAGAATAGCGCGCGCTTCCCGGAAAAACAACACGCACCGAGCCGCCTTCACCAGAAGAGCCGGACATATTCATGCACGAAGCGAACACAAATAAAAATGCAAATAAAGCAGGAAAAATAAATTTCTTCATAAAATACCTCCAGTAAATTAACGCATATTTTATATTATGATTCAGTTCATTTGCGAATGTCAACTTTTTACAAAAGAAATTCAATTTTTTAATAAACTGTCATTACCGTGCCTGTAAAACATATTGAAATTATCTGCAATTTTTTTATAATAGCTAATGCACGGGGAGCTTGCGCAAAGCTTGCTGAGAGTAGGATGTGTTCCTTGACCCGCAACCTGATTTGGATAATGCCAACGTAGGGACTTGTAAAAACAAACCTCTTTAAATTCACCGCGGAATTATTCAAATCATAATTTTTAAAGAGGCCGATATGTTTAAAGAATGTCTTGATTCAGTAAAAGAAAATTCTCCGCTCATCCACAACATCACAAATTATGTAACAGTCAACGATGTTGCAAACGCAATTCTCGCAGTGGGCGCAAGTCCGATTATGGCAGATGAAAAAAAAGAAGCCGCAGAAATCACTTCAATTTGCAATGGCTTGAACATAAACATTGGAACGCTCAACCGCAACACAATAAGAGCCATGTTTGCAGCCGGAAAAAAAGCACAGAGCCTGAACCACAAGATTTTGTTAGATCCAGTCGGTGCCGGAGCAAGCACTCTTAGAACAAAGACCGCGCTTGCACTTATAAGCAAAATCAAATTTGATGTAATCCGCGGAAATATTTCAGAAATAAAAACTCTCGCAACCGGAAGCGGAAAAACAAAAGGTGTGGACGCAAACATTGAAGACGCAGTTTCAGAAAGCAACCTTGAATCCGCAGTTGCATTTGCAAAAAATTTCGCGGAAAAACAAAACTGCGTTGTCGCAATCACAGGTGCAATCGATTTAGTTTCAGACGGAAAAAAATGCTTTGTCATCAGAAACGGCAAACCGCAGATGGGACGCATAACGGGAACTGGATGCCAGCTAAGCGGAATTATGACAGCTTTTATCTGCGCAGGAAAAAACACATTGGAATCTAGCGCGGCGGCAGTTTGCGCAATGGGACTTGCCGGTGAAATCGCCTGGCAAAAAATGCAGGATGGCGACGGAAATTCAACTTACAGAAACAGAATCATAGACGCGCTTTTTAACATGACAGGAACAGAACTTGAAGCAGGCGCAAAATATGAAATCCGTTGAACTAAAAACTTCCCTTTTGCTTTATGCCGTTACCGACAGAACTTGGCTTGGAAAAAACTTCTGCTGCGAAACTTTAAGCGACGCGGTTTTTCAGGCGATTGAAGGCGGCGCAACTTTGATTCAGCTTAGGGAAAAAGAACTTTCAGAAAAAGAATTTTTAGACGAAGCATTCAGCATAAAAGAAATTTGCGCCTCAAAAAAAATTCCTTTAATCATAAATGACAATGTGAAAATCGCAAAAGAAACAGATGTTTGCGGAGTTCACATCGGGCAAAGCGACATGGAATTAAAGGAAGCAAGAAAAATCTTGGGTACGGATAAAATCATCGGAGTTTCTTGCCAGACAGTTGAGCAGGCTTTGCAGGCAGAAAAAAACGGAGCTGACTATCTTGGAGTTGGAGCAGTTTTTTCAACATCCACAAAAACGGATGCGGACAATGTTCCGCTTTCAACTTTAAAGGAAATTTGCAGCTCTGTAAAAATTCCTGTTGTAGCAATCGGAGGAATTTCTTTGCAAAACATGAGCCAGCTTAAAGGCAGCGGCATTGCAGGAGTTTCAGTTATAAGCGCGATTTTCGCACAGCAAGATATACGCAGTTCAACAAAGGAACTCAAGTCTTCCGCAGAAAAACTTTTTCTGTCATTTATAGATTGTTAACCGAATTTGCTATGCAAACATCGCAGTATCAAGTACGACAATGACATTAAATTATAAAACTCGAATTTCTAAAACAAAGCAGCAACTGGGAGCACCACTTTTGCCGCTATAAAAAATAATGATTGTTTTCAAGCCATGGAGGTAAAAATGAAAACTGCATTAACAATCGCTGGATCTGATTCTAGCGGAGGCGCCGGAATTCAAGCAGACATCAAGACAATGACAGCGAACGGAGTTTACGCAATGAGCGCTGTTACTGCCCTGACTGCCCAAAACACAACTGGCGTAAAATCAATTTTGGAGTCCACGCCAGAATTTCTAAAAGACCAGCTGGACTGCGTGTTCACGGACATTTTTCCGGATGCTGTAAAAACAGGAATGGTTTCTTCTGTTCCGCTCATCAAGGTAATTGCAGACCGCCTGAAATTCTACAACGCAAAAAACATCGTGATTGATCCAGTCATGGTTTCAACAAGCGGATTCAAGCTGATTTCAGATGACGCTGTAAAAACATTGTGCGAAGAGCTTTTTCCGCTGGCAACTGTAATCACTCCGAATATTCCGGAAGCTGAAATTCTTTGCGGCAAAAAAATTTCTTCAGAAGAGCAGATGGAAGAAGCCGCAAAATCAATCAGCGAAAAATTCAATGTCGCAGTTTTACTAAAAGGCGGACACAACTTGAACGATGCAAACGACTTGCTCTTTCAGGCTGGAAAAGCAAAATGGTTCAAGGGCAAAAAAATAAACAACAGCAACACTCACGGAACTGGCTGTACACTTTCAAGTGCAATAGCTTCAAATCTTGCAAAGGAAAAAAGCCTTGAGATTTCAGTTGAAAAAGCAAAGGACTACATTTCAGGCTGTCTTGGAGCAATGCTAGACCTTGGCAAAGGAAGCGGTCCGATGAATCACGCATTCAAAATAAACGGAGAATATTAAAAATGAACATAAAGTCAAAAGAAGTAAACATGGCATTGATTTGGTTTGGAGCCGGAGTTTCAATCGCTGAAATTATAACAGGAACATATTTTGCGCCATTGGGATTTTCAAAAGGAATACTTGCAATTTTGGCGGGACACATCATCGGATGCGCGCTTTTGTTTCTTGCCGGAAGCATAGGCTCATTTTCAAAAAGAAGCTCAATGGAAACAACAAAGGGAAGCTTTGGAATTCTTGGAAGCAAATTTTTCGCGTTGCTGAATATACTTCAGCTTACAGGCTGGACTGGAATTATGATTTACGACGGCGCGCTTTCTATAAACGGAATTTTTAAAAACGGAGCATGGCTCTGGGCAATCGTAATCGGACTTTTAATAGCCGCCTGGATTTTGATTGGAATAAAAAATGTAAGCAAGCTGAACGTCGCATCCTTGTCTGCCCTTTTTATTCTTACACTCGTTTTGTGCAAAATAATTTTTTTCAACGGAGACAATTCAGTTGTAAGCTCCACTCAAGAAGAAGCGATGAGTTTTGGAGCGGCAGTAGAACTTGCGGCAGCAATGCCGTTGTCATGGCTTCCGTTAATCAGCGACTACACAAAAGAAAGCAACAAGCCTGTCATGTCCTCGCTTTTGAGCAGCCTTGTCTACGGAGCAACCAGCTGCTGGATGTACCTGATTGGAATGGGTGCGGCAATCTTCACTTCGGAAACAGACATTTCACTCATTCTCTTAAAGTCAGGGCTTGGATGGGCAGCTCTTGTAATCGTGATTCTTTCAACTGTAACAACAACTTTTCTTGACGCGTTCTCGGCTGGAATTTCTTTTGAAACAATTTCTTCAAAGCCAAGCGGAAAGACTGTCGCGCTGATTGTAACTGCGCTAGGCACAATAGGAGCAGTCTTTCTTCCGATGGACAACATCACGGACTTTTTGTACTTAATCGGCTCGGTCTTTGCCCCGATGATTTCAATTCAAATTGCAGATTTCTTTGTCCTGAAGAATGACAGTTCAGCAAAAAGCATTGACCTGCAAAAAGCCGTAATCTGGATTCTAGGATTCGCGCTTTACAGAATTTCATTAAGCTGGAATTTCATCCTCGGAAACACACTACCTGTAATGCTCATAATTTTTGCCGTAACAGTCGCCGCCCAAAAAATTCTAGGCAAGAAAAAATAACGCAAACTGAAAGTATGTAATTTCCACAAACGTTAAAATAACGCAATAGGAAATTACGTACTTTATACAAACGTTATAATGACGCAACCAAAAATTGCGCACTTTCTTCAAACATTAAAACAACGCAATCTGAAATCACGTACTTTCCGCAAACGTTAAAATAACGCAGGCTGAAATCACGTACTTTCCGCAAACATTAAAATAACACAAGCAATGCACAAGATGCAACACAAACTTGCTAATATTGCACTTTACGCATTTTATATTCAGTGTTAAAATCAAGTCATTATCTTAATTTAGACTTTTTACAGGAGATTTTTATGGGAAACAATTATTTCAATTCAATTCCGTGGCGCGAGGCTCGTCTGCAGCTCGGTCACTGCCGCTCAATGGCAAAAGAAGAATTCGCTGACGGAGTAAACGCTCTCAAAGGCAAAAAAATCGTAATCGTTGGATGCGGCGCTCAGGGCTTGAACCAGGGTTTGTGCTTGCGCGACTCAGGTCTTGATGTTTCTTACGCTCTCCGCGAGTCTGCAATCGCCGAAAAACGCCAGTCCTGGAAAAACGCGACAGAAAACGGATTCAAAGTTGGAACTTACGACGAATTGATTCCTACTGCCGACCTTGTCGGAAACCTTACTCCGGACAAGCAGCATACAGCCGTTATCACAGAAGTTATGAAGAGAATGAAGAAAGGCTCGGCTCTGTGGTACTCACACGGATTCAACATGATTGAAGAGGGAATGCAGATCCGTCCGGACATCACAGTTGTAATGTGCGCTCCAAAAGGACCGGGAACAGAAGTATGGCACGAATTCCAGAGAGGATTCGGTGTTCCTGACCTTATCGCCGTTCACCCTGTAAACGACCCTGAAAAGAAAGGCTGGGCTTATGCAAAGGCCTTGGCTGTAGGAATGGGCGGAAGCAAGGCAGGTGTTCTTGAGTCCTCATTCGTTGCGGAAGTTAAATCTGACCTTATGGGCGAACAGACAATTTTGTGCGGAATGCTTCAGGCCGGAACAATCGTCTGCTTTGACAAGATGGTAAGCGAGGGAATCGCTCCTGAATATGCCACAAAACTTTTGATGCACGGCTGGAACGTAATTTCTGAGGCTCTCAAATGGGGCGGAATCACAAACATGATGGACCGTCTTTCTAACCCTGCGAAAATCCGCGCGAACGAGCTTTCAAAGGAAATCAAAAAACTTTTGACACCGCTCTACCAGAAGCACATGGACGACATCATCAGCGGAAAATTCTCTAGCACAATGATGCAGGACTGGGCGAACAAAGACCACGACTTGCTCACCTGGCGCGAAGAGACTGGAAAACTTCCGTTTGAGTCAACTCCAGAATCAAAAGAAGAAATCACAGAACAGGAATATTTCGACAAGGGAATTCTGCTTGTAGCAATGGTAAAAGCCGGATGTGAGCTTGCATTCGAGACAATGGTTGACGCGGGAATCAAACCGGAAAGCGCTTACTACGAATCATTGCACGAAGTTCCGCTCATCGCAAACCTGATTGACCGCAAACGCCTCTACGAGATGAACCGCGTAATTTCAGACACAGCAGAATACGGATGCTACCTTTTCAGCCGCGTTGCAGCTCCGATGATGGCAAAAGAACTTATGCCGAAACTCCACACAGACGTTATCGGAAAAGGCCTTGAGCTCAAGGATACAAGCGTAAACAACACACAGCTCGTAGAAGTAAACGCCGAAATCCGCAACCACCCGATTGAAGTTGTAGGCCGCAAACTCCGCGAGTATATGACAGCGATGAAAGCAGTAATTTAATCATAGATTAAATTACTGTGTCTAGTTTCAGTAAAACTGAAACTAGCGGTTGTGTGATTTTATTATAAAACTGACAGGCACGGGCAAATAAATGAAAGTTCTAAACGGATTTTCCGTCCGTGCCGTATGAGACCGTAATGAAAGCAGTAATTTATTTTATTCGATTTTAAGGACTGTCCGGATTTTATTCGGGCAGTTTTTTTTACGGAATAAGGCATAAGGTCAAAAGAAAAATATAATACGGAATATTCAAAAACAAAATTATGCAACTAACAACTTTAAGAATTTTAATGTTCTTTATTGAACTAAAAATCATCAAAAACGTTGCAAAGCATAAAGGCAAAGCCATTGCATTGTAATAAAAATAACTATAAAATTCTCCACGCAAAAAACTTAAAATTGCTCTTGTTGTTCCACAAGCTGGGCATGGAAAATGAAAAACAAAACGGAAAAGACAAGTCATAAAAAAATCAGGAAAGCCAAAAACTGAATTTTAAAACTTCCCCGATTAGAATAATTTTGAATTACAAAACTCTCATCAATTCATTGTAATTATAAGTTTTTACTTTTTTAGAAATGCCGATAACATCAATCAGCCAGAGAATTCCACATAATCCTCCTGTACAAAGCTTTAGAATTCCCATTCCAGTTTCTCCCATTTTAAAACGCTCAACTCCGAATCCTCCAAGGAAAATACTAATTAACAGCATTGTTGTTGAATCCTCTAATTCAACAGAACTGATTGTGACATATCTTGAGTCATCAATTTCTGCCATCTTTTCACGAATGATTGCTGCCTTATCAGCTGGCAATTTCTTCCCGTTTGCAACAAAAAAAACATATCAATTTTTTTTGCGTCCATAAAATAACTCCTCTTTTTAATCTGTTACTCTTTTTCAGTAGAATAGATTAAAAATAACCTTAATATGGGTAATATAACAACATATATACTAATTATAATAAAGTTTAAATTTTATACCCTTAAAAGAGTATTATCTTCATTATGGGGTTCAGAGAAAACTTAAAGGACGAATTAAAATATCAGGATTTAAAAGTTAAGGAACTTGCAGTCAAAGCTGGTGTGCCAAAAAGAACAATTGACCATTATCTAACAGAAAACAGCTATACTCCAAGCGCAGATACGGCTGTGAAGATAGCACAAGCATTGAAAGTAAGCGTAGAATATCTTGTTACCGGTAAAGACAGTTCATTTCATCCTGAAATAAATGAAAAAATTTTCCCTCTGATAAAAAAACTAAACCAAATTTCAGATGATGATTTTGAATTTTTTGAAGAAGTCCTAAGGCGACTTGGATAATTTGAAATTGCAAAAAACTTCTTGCAGTTTCACACTTGAACTTTTGCAAAGTCTTTTGCTAGACTAAGACCGTCATTTTTTGTGGCGGTCTTTTTTGTTGCTACTGTTTTAAAAATTGACTGGAGAATTTTTATGCCTATTATTACAAAGCCGAATTGTTTTGACGCAGATTATTTTTTTGTCTGCAAAGGAAATGAAATTTTAGTAAAAGACAATTCTTTTATTTCAAAAAAAGAATTTGAATTTTTTGCAAATGAAACTTTTTCAGACGACTGGTATATAGAAAAAAATCTTTCGTTCGCCGCAGCTTTGGCAAAAGAAAATTGTTCAGCTCCTGAAAACTGTAAATTTATTTCCGTCCGGCAATTCTGTTTTGAGAATAAAGAAACCGCATTCCTGGCTTCAAGAGCCGCAAGCATTTTAAAGCAAAGAAGCGCATTTAAATTCTGTCCCTCATGCAAAGGAAAATTAATTGATGATGAAACTGAATCCGCAAGAAAATGTCCGGACTGCAAAACAAAATTTTTTCCACGGATAGAGCCTGCAACAATAACGCTCGTTTCCAAGGGAGAAGAAATTCTCCTTGTAAAAAATAAAAATTCCGCATACAAAAACTACGCCTGCGTTTCAGGTTTTGTTGAGCAAGGTGAAACTCTTGAGCAATGCGTGGCGCGTGAAATAAAAGAAGAAACAAACATCGAAGTTCAAAGAATAAAATACTGCGGAAGCCAAGCATGGCCGTTTCCCGATCAGCTCATGCTAGCGTTCACGGCGGAATACAAAAGCGGCGAAATAAAAATTCAAGAGTCTGAAATTCTTGAAGCGCACTGGTTTAAAAGAACTGAACTTCCGCCAGAATCACAGCTGCCACGCCCCGGTTCTGTAGCTTGGAATTTGATAAATGGAATTTTTAAAAGCTGAAAAAAACAGAGTTTGACCACAGCAAAAAAAACATATAGAATAAAAGATATTTTGAAATTTCTACAGAGGGAAAATATGTCCGAACTTAATTTGATGAAACTGCAAAACGGAAGCGATGTCCGCGGAATTGCAATAGAAGGTGTCGAAGGTGAACACGTAAATCTTACAGACAAAGCAGCAAACTTAATAGGCCAGGCATTTGTTTTGTGGCTTGAAAAAAAATGTGGAAAAAAAGCAAACGAACTTAAAATAGGAATCGGACGAGATGCCCGCATCACAGGAGAAAAACTTGCGCTTGCAGCTGCGGAAGGAATTTCTTCAACTGGAGCAAAAGTTGTAAACTGCGGTCTTGCAACAACACCGGCAATGTTCATGTCGATTGTTTTTGACCAGACAAAGTTTGACGGTTCACTTATGATTACTGCAAGCCACCTGCCATTCAACAGAAACGGAATAAAATTTTTCAATGTTGACGGCGGACTTGAGCATGAAGACATTGAGGAAATTTTAAAGACCGCGCAAAATTTAACTCCGCAAAAAAACTCATCTCCATTCGCGGAAAACTTTGACTTGCTTTCGATTTATGCGGAACATTTAAAGCAGACAATTTGCAAAGAACTGAATTCAACTGAATCAGAAAAGCCGCTTGCAGGATTAAAAATCGTTGTCGATGCAGGAAACGGAGATGCAGGATTCTTTGTAGACAAAATTTTAATTCCGCTTGGAGCAAACACAGAAGGAAGCGAATTTCTTGAACCGGACGGAATGTTTCCAAACCACATTCCAAATCCAGAAAACAAGCAGGCAATGCAGGCAATTCAAAAAGCCACAGTACAAAACAAAGCAGACCTTGGGTTGATTTTTGACACTGACGTTGACAGAATGAGCGCAGTTTTTCACACAGGCGAAGAAGTAAACCGTGATTCTATAATCGCGCTTTTTTCAGCTATACTCGCACCGGATTTTCCGGGCAGCACAATTGTAACCGATTCTGTAACAAGCGACCGTTTGACTTTCTTCCTTGAAAAAAAACTTGGCTTAAAACATCTTCGTTATATGCGCGGATATAAAAATGTAATTGACAAATGCCGCGAACTAAATGAAAAGGGAATCGTTTCTCCGCTTGCAATGGAAACTTCCGGGCATGGAGCGTTAAAAGACAACTACTATCTTGACGATGGAGCTTTCCTTGCTGTAAAACTTATTTCTTCGCTTGCAAAAGCTTCCAAAGAAAACAAAAAAATTGAAAGTTTCATTTCAGAACTTCCACCGGCTGGAATTGAAGCGGAATGCAGATTTAAAATCAAGGCAGAAGATTTCAAGCAATACGGAAAAAAAGTCCTTGAAGAATTCAAATCCCGCGCAATAAAAAACAAACTCAACCTTCCTGAAAATTTTGAAGGCGTAAGAATTTCATTCCATGATAAAAATGCAGAAGGCTGGCTTTTGCTGCGGCTTTCGCTTCACGACCCTGTAATGCCATTGAATATAGAAGGAAAAACTCAAAAAGACAAAGATGCAATTGTAAAAACAGCAAAGGAACTTCTTTCAGGCTTTGAATTGCTAGACACAACCGTTCTGGATAACTGAAAAAAATGCGGAATTTGTGTAAAAAACAGATTCTGCATTGACATAATTCAGTTTTTTATTCATAATTTAGTTCCCTGCGATATTTCGTTGGTGAGGATGGTGAACAAAGACATGGCAACAATCAATGTTGATGAGAATGAAAACCTCGAAAAGGCAATCAAACGCTTTAAGAGAATGGTTGAAAAAGAAGGAATTATCCGTGAATACAAAAAGCGCGAATATTACGAAAAGCCTTCTACAATCCTCAATCGCAAAAACAAATCATTGGCTCGTAAGCTTTTGAAAAAAAACCACAAGCCGCATGATTCTAAATCAGCTTACTAATTGTGATTGAAACCCTGGAAATCTCCGGGGTTTTTACATTTTAAAACAAGCAAATAAAATTTCATTTTTTCAAAAAGAGGAGCTTATGAAAAATCAGGACGACAATGAAAATTACAGGCAGCTTTGCTTTAAATGTATGCGGCCGATTTCTTCATGCTACTGCAAATACACAGCTCCTATAAACTGCGGAATTAAATTTGTTTTTTTAATGCATCCAAAAGAAGCGAAAAAACAACGCACAGGAACAGGACGCTTAGCTTCCCTTTGTCTTCCAGAAAGTGAAATTCTTATGGGAATCGATTTTACAAAAAACAAACGCCTTGAAGAACTTTTGAATGACCCGCAGTATTATCCCGTTTTGCTCTACCCTTCACCAGACGCCTGGACTTGCAGCAAAGAAGGATTTAAAGAAACAATACAAGGAAAAAAACTGCTTGCAATAATCGTAGACTCAACTTGGTTCTGCTCAAAAAAAATATTGCGCTTCAGCACAAATATAAATTCTCTACCGAAATTTTCATTCACTGGAAACTACAAAAGCATTTTCACTTTTAAACACGAACCACAGGAATATTGCGTTTCTACAATTGAAACTTGCTACTATCTGATTAAAGAATTGCAATCAACAGGAATTGTGAATAAAAAAATTTCGCCAGAGCCCCTTATGACAGTTTTTAAGCAGATGATAAAATTTCAACTTCAAAAAGAAAACGACCGCATAGAAGGAAAACTTCCAAATAGCCATGCAAAAGACTGGAAATACACACGAAAAAAAGAAATTCCAAACTTCTAGCAGCCGTTTTTTTTATTTCATATATGGAATATTTGAATTCCCGTATCCCGGAGTTGCAGTCTTTGCAACAATCCAACAGTCTTTTCCATTTGCTATCACTTGTCCTTTTTTATATGAGGCGACAGCTTCTTTTAAATTTTGACGCGAAAGACTTCTTGTGGGGGAAATGTTATCGCAACAAATCGCATTTTCAAGACAAGCGCCTCCCTGCCATATTCCGCTTTCTGAAACAATAGAAGCAAAATCAGAAATTCCTTTTTTCCATTCGGCGCAATCTGATTTTGCAAAAACAACAGCATCAAGAATTTCAGAAGTATTGGAATCTCTTAAAACAACTATATCACTGGCAGCAAAAGGCTTTTTTGTACATTCGCTCCACAAGTCCCTGGCAGTATCGCAAGAATCCTCATGCTTGGAAAGCTTTAAATTGTCCCCAAACTCATTGTTCATTCCTTCGCCATCAAGACCTTCGGCAATAATCATTCTCATATGCATGGTAACATAATCGCCTTCATTTACTTCAACTGCCGGAAGAGTGAATTTTGTTTTATCGCCATTTGCCGCGCTTATAACTTCAAGTCCAGAAAGATTTCCGCCCTTCAAAACATAAAGCTCAACAAATTCGCTGCGATGAACTTTTTCCTTCGTTTCTTTTATAGTTTTAGTTCCATAGGAATTTCTAAGTTCCGTGATTATAACTTTCGCAGGATTATTGTTAAAGCCTTTAAACGGAACACTGAACGTCAAAGAATTTCCAGCAGAATCAAAAGCCATGCCTTCAACTTTGTAATCAATTCCAATTGCGGTTTCATTTTGAAATTCAAGCAAAACTGACTTTTCTTCATATTTACATTCTACATTTCCTAAACTTGAAATTTCATCTGACAAAAAAAGCTCTGTGTTTTTCAGTTCGACTTCTCTTGAAAAATCCAGACGTGCAGAATTAGAAGACGTGGCACAAAACTTTGTTATATTGGGAACAGAAAAATCCCCAGACAAAAGTTCAAGACTTTCAACAGAAGAACGGCACGACATAGGACAAACAGAAAAAGTAACAGCAAAGAAAAGCCCTGCGGAAACAAAAATCATCTGAGCCAATTTTTTTACAAATTGATTTAATTTCATAAGCACTCCAATAAAAAGTCAATGAGAAAGTATCAACTTTTGATTTGACTTTTTAAGCATATTCGCAATAAAATGAGAATATGCAGTTAATAAAGAAGTTTGCAACGCAAACTTGTGAATAAAAACTTTGACGATATTTTATACAAAGTTTTTATTACACGCTCCTGTATTTTTTGATGCACAAAACACTCTTATATTTTTATTACTTGAAAATAAAAAAAACTGCATTGTGATTCCATTTTTATAAAAAATTCATTAAACTTTTTCTATGGAATACAAATCATTTTTTGAAGAAGACAAAAATATTTTTCATGTTCAGTCAAATATTTATTTCAGCCAATGCAATGCAAACAAAGACTTGAGCTTGCACGAGCTTTTAAAAATAACTTCTGATATTGCAGTTGAAGATTACAGGCAACGCGGAATGTCGCGCAAAATTTTAAAAGACAACGGATTTGGAATTCTTGTTTCAAGATGCTCATATAGAATTCATAAATGGCCAAAAGAAAATCAATTTATAGAAGTTGAAACTTGGGAGGAAAAACCGCAGGCACTTCAGTTTATGCGTGGCTATAAAATTCTTGATGAAAACAAAAACATTTTAGTTTCTGGAAAATCATCATGGCTTTTAGTTGATATAAACGAACGCCGAATTCTTCCGCTAAAAAAATTCACGTTAAGAACGCCTTCAGAATTTTGCATTGACCTTGACTGCGACAAACCGGACAAAATCCTTCAGCCTGAAAAAAGCGAGCTTTGGGACACAAGGATAATTAAGTTTTCAGACTTGGATGCAAACGGGCACACAAACAACGCAAGATACGCGGCGTTTGTTGAAGATGCGATTCCAGAAGAATTCCGCGGAAGAAAACCAAAAGACTTCAAAATAAATTTCGCAAAGGAAGCAATGCTGAATGATAAAGTGGAAATCTTCGGTTTTAAAGAGGAAAACAAAATAACATTCCTTGGTAAAACGCCGGAATCAGTTTCCTTTGAAGCAGTCATTTCATACTAAAAATTATAAAGTATAAGCTGAAATATCAATTTCCTTGTCGTAGCGAAGATAATAAAGAAAAGTTTCTATATCTTTTGTATCGACATGGAAAATTTCAGAAGCGGCTTTACGGTAGCAAGAAAGCTGTTCAATATAAAGTTCTGGCTTTACAGCGCGGTCTGTTTTATAGTCAACAATAAAAATCTTTTGATCTGAATCTTGAAAAATCAAGTCCATTGAACCTGTAAAAATCGTGTCATCCATAAGAAACTTGAATTTATTTTCTGTTTTGCAAAGTCGATTGGATTTTTTTGCATCTGCAACTTTTTTTCCAAGATAAGTTTTTTCAAAACACTCACACATAGACACAATAGCCTTTAAAAGAATTTCCTTAGCTTTTTGATTTTCAGAAAGTTTTTTTGAAACAATCCTGTCAATGAAGTTTTCAGCATTCAAAATATTTCCAGTAGAAACAAGACATTCAAGATAAGAATGGGCGAATTTTCCAAAGTCAGAATAATTAAATTCAGCAGAAGCGGAATCCTCTTCATTGTCTTCTGAAATATCAGTCGCTGATTTTAAAATCGAATCAATAGAAGAGTATTCTTCATTTATTTTAAATGCGCCGTCAACTTTTACAGTTGTTTTTGGAGGCAGTTTTTCAAGGCCACTTGGTGTTTGAGTTTTATCAGAAAATTCATGAGGAAAATCATTGTCTTTTTCAAAAGGAATTTTGTCATAGAAAGCAGAAAACAGTTTTATCTTTTTTTGTCTAAGCTCATCTAAATTTGTTTTTTCATCCGCACGGACTTTTGTAGAAACAGGATTTATTTTTATAAAATCAAAAGGTGCACCATTTTTATTAAATACAGGCTCATTGCAATAAGATTCAAAAGAAAAATCATTGTCGGTGTAAAGTTCCTTCTGATAATAAAAACGGCAAAGCTTGTGCATCAAGGAAATCGAACCGTCATACCTTTTTTCAGCATTATCGGATTCGTCAAATTTCTTTAATTCCTTGCTTCTTGAAAAACTTCCGACCAAATGAACATCTTCTTCCGCACGTGTAATTGCAACATAAATTTTTCTCTTTTGTTCAGCAAGTTCTCTTAAAGCAGAATCCTCTTTTTGCCGCACCGAAAAATAATTTCCGCCTTCGCCTAAAGCGCATAAAGAAACTCCCGTTGCAATTTTTTCGTCAAATCCATCTTCATCAAAAAAGAAAGTTCCTGTTATCTGCGTTTTAGGATTTCCCCAAATTCCAATAACAAAGACATGCTTAAACTGCAAACCTTTGCTCTGATGAATTGTCATAATTTTTACAGCGTCTGGTTTTTCAATTGGATAAGAAATTTCTTTTAGCTCAAGTTCAACACTCTCATCATTCATGTAAGATGAAATTTCTTTTTTCTTTGCGATTCCAAGCTGATCAACAAACCAAGAAATGCTTTTGCCTTCGTTTTCAGCTTGGCGTGCAGTTTCATAAAGCAAATCAAACTGTTCTGCATAAAGCGTAAGATTTCTGTTTAGAATTGTTTCAAAGTAATATCCGGTTTTGTACCACAAAAGTTCAAGCGATTTTGTAAGGCTTTGAGAAAGAATATTGTCCCGCAGTTCTTCATAAAATTTTTTTGCAGCCAAATATTTTTTCATATCGGAATCAGAAAGAGAAATCTCGTCATTTTCTTCAAATGCGGAAAAAATAATTTCAGAATTTTTTGTTTTTTTAACTGATGCTGACAAAATATTTTGAATGCCTTGAATGCTTATTCCTGCAAACGGTGAAGCAAGAAAAGCCGCAAACGCATTTGAGTCTGAAGGATAAACGCAAAATCTTAAAAAGCTGTAAAAATCATTTACAATTCCTTCTGAAAAAACATTTGTCTGCCGGTCAACCGTATAAGGAATGTTAAAAAGAGAAAGATACCTTTGCAAGTAAAATCTTCCTGAACGAGAATTATCTAGAATTGCGTAATTGTTAAAGTTAGAATCAATTTTTGAAAGCTCATAAATTTTTCTGGCTATAAAATATGCTTCTGTTTCATTTTCGCTAAGACACTTTCCGTAGTTTACAAAATCAGCAAAGTTATTTCCGTCCTCATTTTCTCCTGTATTTAAAAGGCACAAATGAACAGGAACATTGCTTGCATCAACAGAACAAGGAAGTTCGTTTTTTTTCAAAGCATTGTGCTTGTATTCAGCTTCATAGCTTTTTAAATTTTCAATCCCATTTTCTTCTGAATAAAACAAAGAAGGAATTTCTGTTTCATTCAACGGATGGCTATCATTGCAGTTTCCAAACATTAGATTAAAAGAATAAAGCAAAGGAACAGAAGAGCGATAATTATTTGTCATGTTCAAGTTAACATTTTCTTGAGAACCAGAATTGTCCTTTAAGGATTTTTTTAACTGATTGAATACACTTACATCTGCTCCTCGGAATTTATAAATTGATTGCTTTTCATCTCCAACGAAAAAAAGCTTTTCTGCGGAAATATTGTTTTCAAGCTCAGCAAAAAATTCGGCTTCAGTTTTGTTTTCAATTAAAAGTTCTTTTCCGTCATTTTCAGAAATAAGAAACAAAAGCTCCTTGTTTTTTTTGTTGTTATCCTGAAATTCATCTATCATTATTTTCTTTATAAGATTTTTCTGCTGTTTTCTGATGTCCGGCTGCTCAATAAGAATTCTCAAAGCCAAGTCTCCAACATCCTTAAAAGAAAGATTTCCAGAAATGCGCTTGGTATTATTTACTTCTTCAAGAAATTCATCAAGAAGCTCAAACATTCTTTTTTGCGCGGAAAAGTTTTTTATAAAATTCACAACAGAAACAACAACAAGAATTGTTTCTCTTATTCTTTTTATAGTTTCCTTGATTTCTTTTACTGGTTCTTTGTTTCCGCCTTTATTCATGCTTATTGAGCAAACGGAATTTATACCTGAATAAAAATCCTGAGCAGCTGCAGAAAAAGAATTTGCATTTTCTTCATTTAAATAATCAAATGAAAAATTATTTCCGTTTTCTGTAAAATCATTTTTTTCAACCAATTCTTTTAATTCACTTGCAAAAGCATTTTTTTCATCAGCTTCGTTTAAAAGTGATTTTATATTTTCAAACTGCGACTTTATAGAGTTTTCATTTTCAGCAAAAAAAGAATTCCATTCTTCAATTATTTGCGCCTTTTGTATTTGAAAATTATCCGAAAAAAAGTTCTTTCTTGTAGCAACAGAAGTACATTCCAGAACTGGAGAAGCAAAATAACTCGCAGCAAAATCTTCAATTTTTCCAGGCATAGAATAAACATTAAAGCATTCTTCAGTTCTATGCTTTAAAACAAACGGAAGGGCAGCATCTTCAACTGCACGGTCGCAAGACGAAGAGCCAGTTGTAAAGTCGGGACGAATTCCATAGCGGCTGGCAGCAATTCTTACAAGAGAACCACTGTAAGCATCAAGTGTTTGAATCTTAGCATCTGCAAATTCATCCAATGCTCTTTTTGCAAGTTTTACCTGCTTTGGATATTTGTCATTATCAAGAAATTTTACAAATGAATTAAGTTTTTTATATATTCGGTCATAAATTTCAGAAGCAGCTTCTTTTGTAAAAGTAAGAGCCAGAATATTTTTTATATGTATATTCTCATCTGTCATAAGTAAAAAAGCATAACGAAAAGCAAGGACATCAGTTTTTCCAGAACCTGCACCAGCGGAAACAACTGCATTATCTTTTTTTGTTATTGCCTTAATTTGAAAAATATCAGGCGACTTTGAGTTATCAGGATTTTCAGTTAAAGGTTCAGTTAAAAAATCATAATCAACGCTCATAAAATTTCCTTTTTTGCAATATTAAATGATGTTCTGCAAATTGAATTAAGTCCACACTTCATGCAGTCTTTGTAGACATTTATGCCATGTTCTTTGTCCGCTTGAAAATTTTTAGGCTCGAAATCAAATCCAGATGATTTTTCATAAAAGTACTCTGCAAAAATTTCAAACTCAGACAAAGTTTTTTCAAAACCTTCTCTATCTATGTTATGGCTTCTTGCGTTCGGTGTTTTTGAAATAATTTGCACAACATCAAAATTGTCTGCAGAATCTTTTTTAATTTTATAGAACATAGCAGAGCAAACTTTTGTTTCGTTGCTTTCCAAAAGTTTTACATACGAAGCCATTTGAAAGTCTCCTAATACGGGAATTGAATCCGCATTAAAAATGCAATCTTTTATAGAAGGCGCAGAACCAGTTTTGTAATCAATGATAAAAAGCTCATCAGGCTCATCAGGATTTAAAAGCACACAGTCAATCTTTCCAAAGAAGTCAAACTGATTTGAACTGCAAGGAACTTCTTTTTCAAGCTCAACTCCTTCAATAAAATATCCTCCAAAACTTTTATTTCCTTTTTTACTAGAATAATCCGGCAACGCGCAAAACTGTTTAAAAAACAAAAATACATTTTTACAGATAAGCCCTTTCTGGCTTTCAATAATTTTAAGAGCAAGCGGACTTCTTGAAAAACCTGCATGAAGTTTAGCTTCATCAAAAGCAGAAAAAATCAACTGCTCTATATGCCCAGAAGTCTCTTCATTGAAGATAGGTATTTTTCCTTTGTAAATTCCATTTTTATCCTGAAAATTTTTGCATACAAGTTCAATTATTTTATGAATAAGAACACCAGCTTCATAATTTTTTATAAGATCCACATCTAAAGAATCTTCTTTTAAACTTAAGACTTTTGTAAAAATAAATTTTCTTGGACAAGGAAAAAAACTTTTTAATTCAGTCTGAGAAATTTTTACTTTTTCAGGATTTGAATTCTTTCCTTTATCTTTTAGCTCAGCATTGATTTTATTTTTTAGTGAATCAGACATGCAAGAAGAATCACCTGATGCAAAAATATTTTTCCAGTTATAAAAAGATTTCTGCTGCATTTCTGAAAAAGCACGTTCCGAAACAATGCCGTCTTTAAAATCATTTTTTTCATTATTAATAAAATCAAATTGCTCAAGAACTTTTTCATCTGATTGTTCACAGGATTCAAACGCAGTATGCATAATCGCAGAACCAGAAAATGATTTTTTTGACGCAGAAAAAAACATCTGCTTGTTATTTAAATTTCTTTGCTGAGCACAATAGAGCTTTATAAAATCAACAGAAGCATCTTTTTCATTTAATTCAAGCAACGCACGTTTTTCAACATCATTTATAAATCCAAGTTTTCTAAAAGGAACAGAAACATCTCTTTGAGTCGCATTTATTACAAATTGATATTCAAAATCCGCGCAAACGGAAAGCCTATAAGGAAAAATATTAACTCCATATTTCTTTTCATTAGGTGTATAAGTCTTTTGATTAATTTCATTTATAAAAAAATCAAATGCAGAATTTAATTTGTAATTTATTTTTGAAAGATAATCACGTTCAATAGACACAAGGTTGTTTAAGTCAGTAATTATTCGTCCTAAAATTTTATCTGTTGTTATATAACGCTCTTCACTAAATTTTTTCTCATCAATAAATTTGCTTTTAAAATTGTCCCAGGCAAATTTCAGCTTTTGAAAACTAGATGCATTTTCAAATTGCAAAACAGTATCTTTGATTTTTAGATAAAATTTTTTTTCTGCACTTTCATCATCAAGTGAAGAAAGCCATATATCTTTGATGGATTCACCTTCTTCATAGCTGCACACACATCTTTTTTCATTTCCTGCTCTTACAAGACGTTCATTTAAATCAAAATTTTTCCACGGAATATATCCATCAAGCAAAAACGAACGCACGCTGTCATACGAAAAGCCGGAAGAAGCGCAGTCCTTTATTTTCTGAAAAATATCTCCTCCGCAATTCTTTGTGTATGGAACTCCAGCCCGTACAGTAAAAGGAACAGAATAAATTGAAAGTTCTCTTTCCAAATAAGGTCTGATGTTTTCCAAGCAGGGAACATTGACAGCCACTGTACGCAAGTCAATTTTTTCAAGGTACAGTTGTCTAAGCCTAAGAACAAGCATTCTAATTTCTTTTCGCGCATCATTATAAAAAACACACCTGCCGCTCTGCGCATTCTTGGGAATACAAACCAATGTTACATTTTCTTCCGCACAAAGAATATTCTGAAATTCCGCAAAGTCTTCAAGAATCTCTGGATAAAAAATAAAAATTTGCTTTTCATTCTTCTTGAAATTTGAATCCAAATAAGAAGGCTCGTAAAAATTGTTCTGCTTCAAAAATTCCTTGTAAAGCTCAAAAAGTTTTTTATAATCATCATCTTCATCATCAGGAATTTTTCCTGCGGCGCAATATTTCTCAAAGTGCTCATTCCAAAGTTTTAATGAGGGAAGAATTTTTGCGATCCAATCTGTAAAGCTAAAAACATTATCCTTGAACTCTGACGCAGAAGAAACAATTCTTTTAAAGAAATGCATCTCATTGTTTTCTGAAAGAATTTTTTGAACAAAAACCTTCCGTACAACAGGAGGAATACAAATAAGATTTTCATCAGAAGCTTTTAAATAATCAGACTTGAATTTATCCCATGCTGTAAACTGGTCAAGATTAAAGGCCCGCACGCCAGACTCGTCCTGATTTTTTATAGCCCAGTTTATCCAGCTTGTCTGAACAACATCAGTGGGAAAAACAAAAAGTGAATCAACGTTCTTTATATTTGCCGAAATAACTTCTGAAATCTTATCTTCACTAAAATTCATAGACTAATAATATAGCACATAATTTCTTATTTTTAGACAAAATCTAAATTTTTTATGGATTTTTTTCCAGCAACTTGATTTTTCAGTGAAGTTTTTCTCATAAAAAAAAAGATTTCCCCAGTTAAATTGGGGAATAGCAAACTTACAATACAAAAGCCGGAAAATAAACAATGCCATTTTCCAGCTCATGTAATTTATTTAGCAATAAATTTTTTTGTATTCTTTTATACTTTGAACAAATCAACCTCGTTTCCAAGCTTCTTTATAGACTGCGCCATAAGGTTAGAAATTCCAGACAATGCGTTTCCAGTTTCGTTTATTTTTCTTGCGCCGGCGGACATTTCGCTCATTCCTTGTTTCATGCTCAAAGTTGAATTCTGCAAAGTTTTTATTTCATTTAGAATTTCCTTTCCGCCCTCCGACATCTGCTTGGAAGATTCTCTTACTTGCACAGTGCTGTCGTTCATTTGTGTAAGCGCAAGAGAAATCTGACGTGAACCTTCTCCTTGTTCCTGCATGGCATTTTTTATCTGAGACACAAGATTGTTTGTTTCCACCATTTCATTTGAAACAGCAGAAAAGGTTTCGGATGCAATCTTTGAGGCAGAAACAATCTCTTCAATTCCATCAGTTATTTTCTGCAACTGATTTCCGATTGTCTTTGACTGTTCAGATGAAGTTTCAGAAAGCTTGCGGATTTCATCCGCAACAACACTAAATCCTTTTCCTGCCTCGCCTGCGTGAGCGGCCTCGATTGCAGCATTCATGGCAAGAAGATTTGTCTGTTCCGCAATGCTTGAAATAACGGCATTCGCTTCCTGCAAAGACTGAGACTCGTTTGCAATAACAAGAATTCTTGAGTTCACATCATCCTGCTTTTTCACACCTTCAGAAGAGCTTTGCTCAAGGCTTTCAAATGAAGCAGCCATCTTTCCAACAGAAGAATTTACAGAATTTATGTTGCCAATCATCTGCTCAACAGCCGCAGACGCTTCTGTAACACAGGCCGACTGGCTTTCAATCATATTATTAAGATTGTCAATTCCAATGGAAATTTTATCAAGAACAGTTGTTGTCTGATCCACACTCTCAGAGTTACTGTTTATGCCGTTTTCAACATTTTTGATATTAGAAATTATCTGGCTTATAGAAGTTGCTGTATCCTGAGTTCCTGCATCCAAGTCTGAATCAACTTTTAGAAGTTCATCTTTCAGCTGCTTTATGACAACAATTATGCTTTGCAGTTTTTCCATAAAGCCGTTAAAACTATCTATAATGCTTCCAACTTCATCGTTCTTTTTTCTCTTAAGCTCAATTCGTTTGGTTAAATCAGCATTTCCTGAAGCAATCTTATTTATAGACTGCTCAAGAACTATAAGAGGCTGCGTCTTTCGGATTAAGTTGACAATCACTCCAAAAATTACAGCAATTCCAATGACAAAGTTTGAAATAATTATAATAGAAAAAATTTTTCTAAAAATGCTAAGAACTTCCGCCTCAGAAATAACTATGCAGTTGCGCCAGTCAGTTCCTTCAACTATAGAATAGAAAAGATAATATTTTCCGTTGGCAGTATTTATAACGCCGTCGCCGTTCACACTTGAAGTAGAAAGGATTTTCTTTGCATCTTCTGTCGCAAAAAGCTTGTCAACTACTTTTGAATCTCCAGAAGAAGCTATTATAAGTCCATTCTCAGAAATAAGGGCAGAAACTCCAGCATTTCCAATTTCTGTATTCTCTACAAAACGGCTCAAACGTTCAGAAGTTGTTACTCCAGAGAAAAAACCAATTGTTTTTCCGTCCAATTTAAGCGCACGGTTAATATGAATAACTAGTTTTCCAGAAACTTTAGAAGGAGTAGGATTGTCTATAAACGAATCGGCTCCATTCTGCATTATCGCCTTAAAATAATCACGGTCTGTTACAACTGTGTGAGTTCCTATATCTGATTCAAAGTTTCCATCTTGATCAACAAAAGCCACATAATCAAACCAGGCTCTTCTAAAATATGCATGAGCTTGCAACCAAGAAACTATTTCAGCTGGATTTTCAGTTTTGCAAACATCAGCATTGACATATACATCCATTCCAACTTTAGATTTTTCAAGAACAGAAGAGATTTCAGAAGAATAAGACCTTGCAAGTTCTGAATACTTAGAATAAGCGTCTTCCAGCAAGTCTTTTTTTGTTAAATTTACAATAACAATAAGCTGAATGGCAACTAAAAACATTATAATAAGAGATGTCTGAATTCCAATCGAGACTGAAAGTTTTCCTTTTTTCATATTCTCACCTATAAAATACTCTTGATTTTTATATTATAAATCCATATCAGAAAAAATCAAAGTGTTCAAAACTTAAAAAGTCAGTTATTTTCATTTAAATTTGTCTTTTTATCTAAAATTTAGTATTATCTTTTACACAAAGGGAGTTTCTAAAAGTTTCAGTTTTTAGAAACAACTCTGAAAATGCGATGTTTTAATTCGTGCTATTATAACAAATTAAAACTCGTAGACATCTCTAAAAGTGAACTGTAAATTGAGTTTTTAGAGATGTCCAAAACATATTTATAGAGGCATTTATGAAGAAATTAACACCTATAACACTCCTATGCGGTTATCTTGGAGCAGGAAAAACAACTCTTCTAAACAAAGTTCTTTCAAATCAGGAAGGATATAAAGTCGCAGTTATTGTAAATGACATCGGCGAAGTGAATTTTGACGAAAAACTTATTGCCGACGGGGCAAAAATTACAGACACATCAAGCATTGTTCCTTTAACAAACGGATGTATCTGCTGCACACTCAAAACTCAGCTCGCACAGAATATAGAGAATCTCATAAAGAGCGGAAAATTCGACTATATTATGATTGAAGCAAGCGGTGTATGCGAGCCAATGCCTATTGTTCAGGAACTTGAAACAATAAAGAACGGAAATGTTGACAATGTTGTAGGTGTTGTTGACGCAGCACGTCTTGTAGATGAATTTGCAGGTGGAGACAAGCTCTTGAAAAAGGATTCCATTGAGGAAGAAGACGTAGAAAGCCTTCTTGTTCAGCAGATTGAATTCTGTTCTACTCTTGTAATCAACAAAAAAGACTTGGTTTCTGATGAAGAATTCAAGAAAGTACGCAAAGTTATCGAAGTTCTTCACCCAGGTGTAAAGATAATTGAAACAAGCCATGGCGATGTAGATGTAAAAGAAATCATGGGAACAAATTCCTTTGAATTTGACAGCGTTTATGCAAGCGCAGGCTGGTGCAAGCATCTTGAAGAAGACGAAGTTGAAGATGAACATAACGAAGAGCACCATCACCGTGAAGAAGAGCACGAAGAACATCATCACCACGAACACGATGAGCACGACCATGAAGGACACGAGCATCACCATCATCATGAGCACCGTCACGAAGGAGAAAGTGAAGACGAGTACGGAATAGGAACTTTCATCTATTATAGAAGAAAACCGTTTGATCGCCAGCTTTTGGATGAATATGCAAACACATGGCCTCGAAATATAATCCGTTGCAAAGGTCTTATGTGGTTTGCAGATGAGCCGGAGATGGCTTGGGTGTTTGAAACATCCGGCAGACAGATTCAAGCTGGATATTCCGGACAGTGGGTTGCTGCCTGTTCACCAGCTGAGCAGAAAAAAATCCTTGAAGAAAATCCAAAGATAAAGGATGAATGGGATAAAGATGTAGGCGACAGAATGATTAAGCTCTGTATAATCGGTCAGAATCTGGACAAAGAAAAGATTTCCGCAGATCTTGACAAATGCCTTGCAAAATAAAAGCACATTCAGCAGTTTATTTTGTTTAAGCTGCTGAAACTACTTGGAATATATTTATGAAAGAAAATTTTGCAGCCAAATACCACAAAATTCTATGCAAAAAAACACCGGATTTTCTAAGTAAATATATTTCATTGCCTATTTTAAAACGTCTTGAAGGTGTGGGACTTTTATGCGGAACCGACTGGACGCCTCTTTTTCATAACAGTTTTTTTTATTCACGGCTCGACCATTCACTAGGAACTGCTTTAATTGTCTGGAACTTCACAAAGGACAAAAAACAGACAATCGCAGCTCTTCTTCATGATGTTTCAACACCTGCATTCAGCCACGTTTCTGATTTTAAAAACGGAGACGCGCTTACACAAAGCAGCACAGAAAATTTAAATGCGCAGTTAATAGAAAATGACTTGGAACTTCTTGAATTTTTAAAGCAAGACGGAATAAAAGTTGCAGAAGTAAACGACTACCACATCTATCCTGTTGCCGACAACGAAATTCCGGGCTTAAGCGCAGACCGTTTGGAATATATGTATCCGAGCGGAGCGGCATTGGATTCTATTTGGACTTTAACAGAAATAGAAAACAGCTACAATCACATAAATGTCTTGGAAAATGAAAAAGGACTTCCAGAGTTGGGGTTTTCAGAAGAGAATGAATGCCTAATTTACACAAAAAAATTCATTCAGACAAGCACGATTCTTCAGCAGAATGAAGACAAAATTGCAATGCAGCTTATGGCTGACATACTGAAACTTGCAGAAGAAAATAAAATTATAAAACCAAGTGAGCTTTTTACATTTTCTGAAAAAGAACTTATAGAAATATTTACAAAATCCGCAGAAGAAAATCCTTTCTGGGAATTTTCAAAGTATTTCAGGACATTCCGTGGAATGAAAAAGATTTTACGTTCAGAAAATGAAATAAAAGGCTTTTTCTGTGTCGATTTGCAAGTAAAAAGACGCTATATAAATCCGCTCATCAAGATAAAAAACGGCGCAAAAAGAATTTCAGAAGTAAATAAAGAAGCAAAAGAAATTATAGAGCAGTTTTTGCAGTTCAATGATACAAAATTTGGCTGCGCGGAGTTTCTATGATTCAATGGAAACCACGGAAAATAATTTTTATAGGAAACCAGACACCTCTTTTAAAGATTCTTGCAAAAGAAAATGAAACGGAAGTAATTTCATCTGTTACATTTCTTTCCACTTTAGCCACAAGATTTGCTCCAGATTTGATTGTTTTTGACAGCGTACAGGACGCGGACATTCTTGAAGTGCGTAAAGTTGAAAAACTAATCTTTGTTCCAGTTCTAATTACAGCAGAAAACTTTAAAGAACTTAACAATCTAAATTCAATCTCTGATTTTTCAAACGTAATTATATGCAACCAATCAGTTTCGCAATCCAGCCAGTTTGTTGAGCGGCTGAAAAATCTTATGTCAAAAAAACAGCCAGTTCTTCCTTCAAGGACAGGTTCTATTGTAAAGTACGCAATTCTTTATATGAACAAAAATCTTTCTAAAAAAATCAGCAGAAATACGCTTGCAGACCAAGTTGGAGTTGACCCGGATTATCTTACACGTATTTTTCACAAGGAAATGGGAATTGGAATTTCTGCATACCTTAACCTTTTTAGATTAGAAGAAAGTCATAAACTTCTTTCACTTACAGGAATGAAAATTCAGGATATTGCAAAAGAATGCGGATTTTCAAACCCGGCGTATTTTATAAATTCCTACCGCGCAAGATTTGGAATTTCCCCTGGCACAGTAAGAAAAGAAGGTCTTTCACCTGTAAATGCTTTTTAGCAATCTCATTTCGCTTTAGAAAGCTTTCAGATTATTGAATTCAAAACTTTTATAGCCTATAATGCACGCATGATTCAGCTAATTGCATTTTTAGGAAACTATGGAAAGGAATATTCAGGCACAAGACATAATGTTCCATGGATTTTTGAAGAACAGCTTCCGTTTGCATCAAAAATTTCTTGGCAGTCAAAACATAAATCAGAGTTTTCTTGTGTTGACTATGAAGACTTTTTAAATTGGCTAAAAGATTTTTCACTTATAAAACCAAGACAAGACGGTACTTTGCCCATAGCTTCAAATGTTCCAGACAAAATTTACTTTATGAAGCCTTTGACTTACATGAATTTAAGCGGAGAAGCTGTTGGAGAAGCTGCCCGTTTCTTTAAAATAAAACCGGAAAACATTCTTATTCTGCATGATGAAATTGAACTTCCGCTTGGAACAGTCAGCTTAAAATGGTCTGGAGGACTTGGAGGACACAACGGACTTCGCTCAATAAAGGAACATCTTGGAACTGCGGATTTTTGGAGGCTAAGATTCGGAGTTGGAAAACCTGTCCATGGAAGCGTCGCTGATTTTGTGCTAGGCACATTTTCAGAAGATGAAAAAATAATACTTTCACAAGTTTTTTCACAGGCAAATATTCTTTTTTCAAAAATTTTGACTTCATCACAACCAGAAAAACTAATTTCTGAATGGGGAAAGAAAAAAGTTATTCCAGAAACAAAGTAAAAAAAGTTATTTTATGGAAAAATCAGAACTTACAAAGAAAATAGAAAACATTTCATTGTCTGCGGCTTCATTCAACAGGCTTTTTGAACTTGCAAATATTCTGCGCAAAGAATGCCCTTGGGATAAAATTCAGACACCGCAGACATTAAGAAGCACATTAATAGAAGAAACATTTGAAACCGTTGATGCGATAACAGAAAAAAGCCCAAGCCACGTACGTGAAGAACTTGGCGATGTGTTTTTCAATCTTATTTTCATTGCAAAATGCTTTGAAGAAGAAAACGAATTTACAATCGATCAAGTTTTAAATGAAGTTTGCGAAAAACTTATCCGAAGGCATCCTCATATTTTTGAAAATGCAAGCGAAACCAATCGTTCAACAAAAATTCAAAGCGCATCAGATGTAAAAGCGCAGTGGGACAAAATAAAAGACAATGTGGAAGGCAGAAAACAGGAAAGCGCAATTGATTCTGTACCAAAAGGATTTCCGCCGCTTTTAAAGGCATTTAAAATTTTAAAGAAAGCTGCAAAAGAAGGCTTTGACTGGCGTGCAACACAACAAGCTTACGATAAAATAAAGGAAGAATTAACTGAAGTAAAGGAATCTTTGCCAGAAAACACAGAAGAAGAAGTTGGAGATTTGCTTTTGTCATGTGTAAATTTAAGCCGCAAACTTAATGTAGATCCGTCTGTTGCGCTTGAAAGAGCCATAAACAAGTTCAGCGCAAGATTCAAGTTTGTTGAAAAAAGTATGAACCAGGAAAATCTTGAAATGAAAGCCGAAAATGACAATAAAATGATGGAATTTTGGAAATCAGCAAAGATTATTGAAAATATAGCAGATTTATAGTATATTTCTAGCATGGCTGTTTCTTATATTGCAGTCTGTTTTGGAGTAAAAATGATCAAAAAAATCGATGGTATCGTTTTAGAAGATGAAAAAGAAGAAAAAAAAGCTGAAAACTCAGCTCCAGATCCTCTTGCAGAGAAATTTTTAAAAACAAGACAAATCCTTTTAAGCGGTGAAATCTGTGAAGAGCTTGCAGAAAAAATTATAAGACAGCTTTTAATTCTTGAAGCAGACAACGACAAGCCAATTTACATTTATATTGACAGTCCTGGCGGAGATGTTTATGCAGGATTTGCAATTTTTGACACAATCCGTTTTATAAATGCGCCTGTTTATATAATCGGAACTGGTCTTATTGCAAGCGCAGCGGCGTTGATTCTTCTTTCTGTTCCAAAAGAACGCAGGCTTGGTCTTCCGCATTCAAGCTACCTGATTCATCAGCCTTCAAGCGGAATGAAAGGTGTTGCGACAGACATCGAAATTCATGCCGCAGAACTCGCAAAGACACGCACAAAGATAAACGAGATAATTTCTGAGCAGACAGGAACTTCATTAGAAAAGGTGTCAAAGGACACTGACCGCGACTACTGGCTTAATTCAGAAGAGGCGGTTCAATACGGACTTATCTGCAAAGTAATTACAAACCGCAAAGACTTAGCCTGACTTTTTCAAAATGACATTCGAGCTTACAGATTCCATTAAAAATGACATTATTTTTGCCATGGAAGACCAAAATTCCCAAAGCGCATTCAATGCTGCGGAAAATAAGGTTGTAAGCTTCATAAAAAATTTTGACAATCCGGCAGAAGACTTAAAAATAGATGAAAACAAAGTTTATTCCTTGCCAAACTGGACAAGCGATGACGGTTTTAATCTTATGGAAGCCTTTTCAGAAACTTGCCGTTCACCTTTAGCGAGGAATGAATTAAAAAGATGCTTGCAAAGCAGAAGGGGGGTGTTCAGAAATTTTAAGAATATTCTAAAAGCGTATCCAGATGTTGAAAAAAGATGGTTTGCATTCAAAACAAAGAGGATGCTTTCTAAAATCAACGAATGGTACAATGACTTGCGCGAGACTTGGGGACTTGAGCTTCTTGAAGAAGATTCCATAGATGAAATGGAAGACCTCGTTCGGAATGATTTTGAGTTCAAGGAATACGATTCTGCCAGGGACAAGGAATGCGTTGATCGTGCAGTTGAAATAATGGCAGAAGAATATAAAGACAGCTTTGAAGGCGAGATTGGGATTTCCATTGCTGCAATGTGGCGTTACCAGTCAGCTTTTTCTAAAAGTGAGAATAAGTATGGTTTTGTTTGCTATTCTCATTTAAAAGAATTTTTAGGCTGCATTTTATTTTCATCATGTCCGTCCTCGGCAAAAAAAACAGTTGTAGTTACTGATTTTTTTGTCTTTCAGAATTACCGTGGCTTAGGCATAGGAAAGGAACTTTTCCAAAAATGTCTGGAAAAAGCAAAAAACAGCGGAATTCAGTGGGTTTTATTTTCAAATACAATTATTCCGGAATCCATGGAACATTTATTAAGCCAGTTTTCTTTTGAAAAGCTAGGATCCGGCTATATTGTAGATTTATTAAAAGATTAATTTTTTATTCTGAAAAGCCATGCAGCGGCAGATTCAGAAAAGAGCCTTAGTTAGTTACAGGAGTTTAATTATGGCATACAACAATAACCGTGAAGGTTTTAAATTGAATGAAGAAAACATCGCATCGTTTTTGAAAGATGCAGTAAACCGCGTAGAAAAAGCAAGCAATGCAGAAATTGAAACATTAAAGCAGATTAAAAAGCTTTTCAAAAAAAATGTTCCTTTTTCGCGCAGAAGCTATGTAGCAGCATTGCTCATCAAAAATGCAAATTCAGGATTCAAAAGTAACCGCTTCAGCCGCACAGAAAAAACAGAAAAATTCGGACGTTCAGACAGAAATGAACGTTTTTCAAGAAATGAAAGCCGCCAGTCAGAAAGAAATTCAGAAGAACGCAAAGAACGCACAGAAAAATCACCACGTGTAACAATCGATCCTTCTGTTGCAGACACAATTTTTATAAGCGTTGGAAGAAGCCGCGGAGTTTTTCCAAGAGATTTAGTCGGGCTTCTCGTAAGTGTTGCAGGTCTTGAACGTTCACGCATTGGAGAAATCAGAGTTCTTTCAAACTATTCTTTTATAACTCTCTTTAAGGAAGACTGCGACAAGACAATAAAAGCATTAAACGAATATGAATACCGCGGAAGAAAATTGAGCGTAAGCTATTCACGCAAAAAGGATGAAAATGAAGTTTCTGAAAACACAGAATCAGCTTCAACAGAGTCTGTCGTTTCAGAAGATACAATACCTGCAAATGTTGTAAATGACGCGCACGCAGACACATCGGCAAACACAGAAGAAGCAAAAATTGCGGCAGAACAGAGCGCATTCGCGGCTTCAATGGACAATGCGCCAGCTGAAGATAAGCCATATTCAGAAACAACTGATGACGGTCAGGTAAAATCTCACTTTGGAAACGGTGAAGCATATTGATTCATGCCATACAAACAGGACCTTTTAGCGTTAATACTTACATTATAAGACTGAAAGGTTCTGACGCGTTGATTGTAGATCCAGCCTGCTGCAAATTCTCAAATGACGAGGACAAGGTTTTTTTCCTATTTGAAAGAAAATAATCTTGTTCCGAAAGTTATATTTTTAACCCACGGACATTTTGACCATGTGGCAGGACTGAATGCAATAAAGCAAAAATTTCCTGATGTAAAAATTCTTATTAATTCGAACGACGCGCATTTTATAGGAAACGGAAGTGAAATTTTGCAAAGAATTTCACTTGAGCCAATGAATTTCCTTGAGTTTTTGCCCTTTGTTTCAAATCTTCCAGAAGCAGATTTTTTAATTTCTGACAGCACAAATCTTTCTTCATATATACAGAATATTCCGCTTCTTGAAAACTGGAAAATTCTTCACACACCCGGACACACAAAAGGGTCTTGCTGCCTATATAATCAAAATGAAAAACTTCTAATAAGCGGCGACACAGTTTTTCACCGTTCTTGGGGTCGCACGGATCTTTTCAGCGGAAGCGATGCGGATATGAAGCACAGCCTGAATAGAATTTACACAGAACTTCCAGACGACACAAAAGTGTTTCCCGGACATAATTACTACGGATTCACGCTCGGAGAAAATTAAGGAAAGCCAACTTTTTATTTACCCTTAATTTCGAGTTTTATAATTTTATGTCATTATCAAGATTTACCCGATAATCTATCGAAAATTTCCAACAGATTCCCATAGCACGGTAATGATACTTAAATTACTGTTCTTTTAAAAATTCGACATTTGGGCTATTTAACTTTCCGAAAAAAAAGCCCTGGCAAATAACCAGAGCTTAATGAAATTATTTTTCTTCTGTTACGTCTTTTTTAGCACGAGGTTTTCTTGCTCGTTTAGGCTTTTCCTTTTCTTCAGAAGAATTTTTTACAGCAGTTGATTCAAGCTCATTGCAATGATCTTCAGCCTTTACGATTTCCTGGAATTCCTTGCCATCCATTGTTTCTTTTTCAAGAAGACGCTGCGCAATGTATTCAAGAAGATTTCCGTGTTTTTTCAAAGTTTTCAGAACAAACTGATAACGTTCTTCCATAACACGGGCAATTTCGTCATCCACATATTTCTGAGTATCTTCTGAAAATTCGCGGACAAGCTCAGGCTCCTGAGTTCCATAACCTCTTCCACTTTTTCCAAGAGTAACGTTCTTGAATTTTTCGCTCATTCCGTAATCTGTAATCATGCGCTTGATAATATCGGTTGCACGGCTAATGTCATTTGAAGCTCCTGTGCTTATTTCACCAAAAATTATCTGCTCAGCCGCACGTCCGCCCAAAAGAACATCTACCTGTCCCATAAGCTCTTTTTTGCTATATAGAAACTGGTCATCTTCCGAACGTTGCAAAGTATATCCCAAAGCGCCCATTCCACGCGGAATAATTGTAATCTTATGAACTGGGTCGCTTCCAGGAGTAAACGCCGCAACAAGTGCATGACCAGTTTCATGGTAAGCCACAATCTTGCGCTCATTTTCCTTTACAACGCGGGATTTCTTTTTTAGACCGACCAAAGTTTTTTCTATTGCTTCGTCAAAATCATCCATAAGAACAACTTTTCTTCCAGCACGAACAGCAAGAAGAGCCGCTTCATTTACAATATTTGCCAAGTCTGCGCCGGCAAATCCGCTTGTAGCATGGGCAACTGCGGAAAAATCAACGCTTGGATCTATTTTCACATTCTTTGCATGAAGCCTAAGAATTTCTTCACGGCCTTTTACATCCGGCTTGTCAACTACAATCTGACGGTCAAAACGTCCAGGACGCAAAAGTGCAGGATCCAAAATGTCAGGGCGGTTTGTGGCAGCAAGAATTATAAGTCCCTTTTCATTGTCAAATCCGTCCATTTCAACCAAAAGCTGATTCAGTGTCTGCTCGCGCTCATCGTTTCCGCCAAGATTATTTACACGGCTCTTGCCTATAGCATCAAGCTCATCAATAAAGATAATGCATGGAGCTTTTTCACGGGCAGAACGGAACAAATCGCGAACACGGCTTGCGCCAACACCAACAAACATTTCAACAAAATCAGAACCGGAAATCCTAAAAAACGGAACACCGGCTTCACCTGCAACAGCACGCGCAAGCAAAGTTTTTCCTGTTCCCGGAGGTCCTACAAGCAACGCGCCTTTTGGAATTTTTCCGCCTATATCAGTATATTTCTTAGGCTGCTTCAAAAAGTCAACAAGCTCCATCAATTCTTCTTTTGCTTCATCAACACCTGCCACATCCTGAAAACGAGTCTTAACCTTTCCTTCATCAACAGCCTTTGATCTTCCGCCGCCGCCAAGAATAGAACCCATTCCGCCCATTCCGCCGCCCATCTTTCTGAAAATAAAGAAATACATTAAGAAAATAAAGCCAAACGGAATCACAAGATTAAGCAAAAGCTGAATAAGATAATTGTTCTGACGAGTTACAAATTTGTAGTCCACGCCTTTTTCATCAAGAAATTCAATAAAACCTTCCATGAGAACGCCAGAAGTTCTGTAGACCCCGCCGCTTTCAGTTCCAAGAGACATTCCCATAAAGCCAAATCGTGAAGGCTGAGAAGCACCTGCAGAATGCGAAGTATAGCCAGTAAAATAATTCTCACCAAGCTCAACACGGACAATCTGCCCCTGATCTATAAGATTCCTGAATTCCGAAAAATCAATCAAATCAGTTGGCTTGGAAGAAAACATCATGTTCACGGCTATAAGAACACCGGCAAGAACCAAAAGGATTGTCCAAAAAGGCGGACCCTTCTGCGGACCATTTCCAGAAGGCTTATTGTCTCCCTTTTCATTGTCTGCAGAAAGCTTGAAAAAATCATACGGATCATTTTCAGTCTGCTTCTTGTCATCATCTTTTTTATCGTTCATTTTTACCTCAAGTAGAAATTTTGCTATATCAGATAATATACAATATATTCAGCAACTGGGCAATTAATAATATGGATTAAGCATAAAAAAAACCGGACTGCAAATGCAATCCGGCATAAGTCTGGCAAATGAAAGCCCTACTCTTTTACACCACCAGCAGTTACACCGCCAATAATGTATCTTGAAAGTAAGAAGTAAATCACAATCAAAGGAAGAATAGCAACAGTCATAAGTGTATAGTTAACACCCAAGTCAAACATCATGTAGTCAGCAGAACGGGCATTGGCAATAACAATCGGAACTGTCCAAAGCTTTTTGTCACTGATTACGAGAGCTGGAATAAAGTAGTTGTTCCAGGAAGTAACGAATGCAAAGATTGCCTGAACTGCAAACGCTGGCTTGAGCATAGGACAAACAATCGCATTGAAAGTATAGAACTCATTACTTCCGTCTACACGGGCTGCTTCAACAATTGAATAAGGCAAAGTCGCTTCCATTGACTGATACATATAGAAGAAAACAACCGGCGCCGCAATCGCAGGAATAATAAGAGGAATATAAGAATTCATAATTCCAAGCTTTGTAATCAACTGCAAGAATCCAAGTGTAGAAACCTGTGTTGGAACCATCATAACTGCCATGATGAACTTAAACGCGCTCTTTTTGCCTTTGAAATTGTACATATAAATTCCATAGGCAGTCATTGCGCTAAAGTAAGTTGTAAACGCAGCTGTAAAAATAGCAACAAGGAAACTGTTACCAAGACCGCGAAAAATAGGATAGCTTGTTCCGTAAACCTTGCGTTCAACCTGCTGACCAGCAACAACATCAAACCAGCGTTCACTCTTTATAAACTGCTTGATATGAAGCCAAAGCTGAGTTCCAGGGATAGCAGAGAATCCACTCTGAATCTGCGGATGTGAGCGAGTCGCATTGACAACCATGATATAGAATGGAAACAATGAAAGAATCGCCAAAAGAACCAGAACTGCATAGCAGATAAATCTTCTGGTAGAAAGCATTTTCGCCTGACTTTTTAATTTCTCCATAAAATTATCTCCTATCTTTTATTCTGGTACTTGCTCATAGTAATCTTATAAACAAGTCCGCTTAAAACACCAGTAACTGCAAACAGAAGTACAGAAATAGCTCCTGCAGGTCCGTAGTTCTTGCTCTGAAGATGATTGTTAAGCTTCATGATAATAGTCATTGTGGTTCTATCTGGAGTACCGGCAGAATTTGTCAAAATCTGCGGAACATCGAACATCTGGATACCACCAATCAAAGAAGTAATGAAAACATAAACGAAAATCGGTAAAAGCAACGGCATTGTAACTTTAAAGAATACCTGTGAAGGAGAAGCTCCATCTATGCGGGCTGCTTCAAAGAGACTGTTATCAATTCCCATAACGCCAGCCATAAGCAAAATTGTTGTGTTTCCATACCACATAAGGAAGTTCATTGTAGCGACCAATGTTCTAGTCCAAGCTGTAGAAGAGAAGAAACGAATCGGCTCCATAGGTTTTTGAGTTCCTGCAATAATAGCAGCTTCATTTGTCTTATCAGCAATTGAACGAATCATGCCGTTTACAGGACCGTTAGGCGAGAACAAAGTAAAGAACAGCATTGCAAATGTCGCCGCCATAATCAAATTAGGCATATAAATAACTGTCTTAAAGAATCCCTGACCTTTAAGGTTAAGTTCTGTATTTGTAAACCAAACAGCAAGAAGCAAAGAAATTATAATCTGCGGAACAAACCCCATGACCCACATTATAAGTGTATTAAGGAAATATTTTCCCAAGCTGTCGCCAGCAGTAAATATCGCCTTGAAATTTTCTAAACCAATAAAAGTAGGTCCAACAGTAAGAAGTCCTACTCGGTAATACTCAAACAAGCTAAAAATAAAAGTTGTCAAAAGCGGAATGAGCGAAAATATAATATAAATTACAAAGAATGGCGCAATAAAAACATATCCCCAATTGTCATACTGGATGGTATGCTTTCTATTCGCACTTTTTTTAACATCATTTTTCATTAAATCCTCTCAGAAATAATAGCAACACATCATAGAGGGAAGCATTTCTATTGAAAAAAACGGGTAAAAAAAGTGCCACCTTAAAAAGGCGGCACTTTCTTTCTGCAACCTTGAGACTGAAACCATTAAGCCATGGTTTCAGTGATAAGAATTACATCAATTATTTAGACAAGTTTGGATAAAGTTCGATAACAGAAGTATAGAAGTTGTTCCAAGCCTGATCCTGTGAAACTTTTCCGTTGTAGTAGTCAGACATAGCAGCCATAAGTTTTTCTGTCATACCCTGGTCGTACATAGACATACAGCTCTTGTCGATAGAATCAGCAGAATCGATGAATACTGCCATGTGGTTCTGTCCACCCAAGAATGGGTTCTGGTAGTCAGATGCTGCAACTTCGCGCATAGCAGGAGCGTTGTTTGTGAAGTCGCCCATTTCTGTAGCAATACGAACCATTGTGTCTTTTTCGCAAGTAAGTGTGAGCATGATGTCTTTAATCAAGTCAACATTGTCTGAACCTGCTGCACCGCAAATCCAAGTTCCACCCCATGAGAATCCCATAGGTCCTTTGCAGAATGCCCAGTCGCCATAAGAACCGTTTCCAACAACATTTCCCTTTGCAGGATCATCGAGAGTGTTAGGAGCAAGACAGAAGTCAATGAACCAAGCTGGTCCGAAGTATCCGAATACTTTTCCGTCTTTTTTTGCACCCTGGAAGCTTTCTGCTGACCAAAGGTTAGCCTTGTTGTTGTAGCCCTTGTCTGTGTATGTCTTTGTCATGTCAACCCAGCGCTGGATCATCGGATCAACTTTGATTTTGTTTCCTACAACCCACTTTGTCTTTACGTTGTCAGAGAATACACGGAATGCATCATCGAATCCAGAAAGCATGAAGTATCCCTTTGCCTTTGCCTTTGCAGCAACTGAGTCAAACTTGTCCCAGTTAGAAAGAGCTTCCTGTACTTTTGCCGGATCGTCTGTTCCAAGAACAGCTTTTGCGATTGAGCGGCGATAGATAAATCCAGCCGGACAAGCCTGCCAAGAAACACCTTTGAGAACTCCTTTAGAGTCTGTCATGATGTCTTTTGTATACTTGAACTGGTTGGCCAAATCAGCCTTTGTAAGACCGATGTCTTTAACTACATCGAGAGTATATGGAGTGTCAACATACTTCAATGCATAGTCAGCTTCAACAAGGAACATATCAATCTTTTCGTCTGCCGCTGCTGAGTTCTGTGCAAGAAGAGCTTCATCAAGCTTATTCTGATAAGCGTTTCCCTGGTTTGGAGTCTGGATAAAGTTAACTTTTACACCAGCTGGAACTTTTGATTTGTAGTATTTTTCAAAACGTGCTGGAAATTCGTCGTTCCAAACAGCGATGTTCAATACCTTTCCGCCAGTTGTCTTACCTTTAGCCTTCTTCTTTCCCCAAGGTGCTGATGTTGCTACTGACGCAACCAATGCTACTCCCAAAACTGTAGCTACTAACTTTTTCATGCAATTGCCTCCTTCATTAGTAATGCATAAACCTTTTTTCTTTCTAAGGTGATTTTCATTATAAATCAGAATTTTTGTTTTGCAACAAAAAAAAAGCAAAAAAAATCAATTTTTATAGAAACGTTTCAATAATTATTGTTATTATCAAAAAATTTGCCGCATACTTTTTACGCAGCATAAAATTCGTTATAATATAAAATATGAAAAACAGCGGTTTTAATGGAATTATTCTGGACATAGACGGCACAATCTGGAACACAACAGGAATTGTCGCAGTCGCCTGGAACAAGGCAATTGAAATGTCCGGACTAAAGGCAAAAAAAGTAAACGCCCAGGTTCTTCAGCAGGAATTCGGAAAAACAATGGACACAATCGCAAGCGACTTATGGCCGGAACTCAGCAAGGCGGAACAAAGCAAACTCATGTCCTACTGCTGCACGGAAGAGCAGATTGCAATCAGGGAAAACACATTCGACATAACATATCCTGGCGTAATTGAAACAATAAAGGAACTTTCATCTTCGGAAAACTTTTACATTGTAAGCAACTGCCAAAATGGATACATTGAGCTTACAATGGAAAAAACAGAACTTTCACCTTTTATAAAAGACTACGAATGCTTCGGGCGCACAGGAAAATCCAAGGCGGAAAACATTCAAATTCTGATGGCAAGAAACAGAATGAATTCCGCAGTTTACATCGGCGACACAAAGGGAGACGAGGACGCTTGCAGGCAGGCAGGAATTCCTTTTATCTGGGCTTCCTACGGATTCGGAAAAGCTTCAAGATACATAGAAAAACTTGAAAACTTCTGCGACTTAAAAAAAATATTTTCAGAATAAAAATACTGGAGGAAAAATGCTTTATATTTTTGACATGGGCGGCGTTGTAACAAATTCCGCGGTTTTAGATGACAAGCTAAGCAAGGTTCTTGGAATTTCAGTTGAAGAATTTGAAAGAATCTGCGGAAAAAAAACAGACGGCGCAAACAAAGGTCAGCTTGAAAGCCTAGGATTGTTCAGCCTTTGCTCCGATGGAATAATTGACACAAACGAATTCTGGGCGGAATTTTCAAAGAGAAGCGGAATTGCCGTAAAAACAGACTGGTTCAGGTGGCTTTTTCATCCTGTAAGAAACGAAAAAACTGTTGCAATTGTAAAGGCTTTGCGTTCGGAGGGAAACAGAGTTGTGTGCGGAACAAACACAGTTTCTGCGCATTATTTTAACCACCTTGAGCGCGGCGACTATGCGATTTTTGACCAGACATACAGCTCGTGCTACATGGGAGTTTCCAAGCCGGACACAAACTTCTGGAAAATAATCCTTGAGGCGGAAAATGTTCCTGCAAAAGACACGGTGTTCGTTGACGACAGAAAAGATAACTGCGAAGCCGCCGCTTCAATTGGAATTCACGCAATCCAGTTTACAACAGCGGAAGAAGTCGCCAGGCTTTTGGGAGTAAAAATTTAATTTGTGTTTTTCCAGCAGTCTATAAATTCAAGCATGAACTGCTGGATTCCGCCGAACCACTTCTGCTGAAAACGGCAGGCGTTTTTTCCTATGTAGCGGAAGTGCCAGCATTCCCAGCGGTAGCCGGTAACATCTTCATAGCCTTTTGGAAACGAAAGAGACCAGCCGTAATCAGCGGCATTTTTATAGATCCATTGTCCCATCTGGGTTTTGTCAAAGTCATCAGAAATCGAGCCAAAGTCAACTGCTGTTCCAAGCTGATGCTGGCTTGTTCCGGGGCGCGCGCTTTCTCGTTCAGCCTCTTCAAGTCCGTCAACACTTACCCAGTAGTTAAAAAGATTTTCCTGATAAGAATAAGAACGGTAGGCAGAGCTTACCAACAGCCTTATTCCTTCATTTAACGCGGCCTGCGCCATTTCATTTAAAGCAGAATAAGCTTCCGGGCGGATTTTCATTCCAGCCTTGTTCAAGTCAAAAAGGCTGTTCTTTTTCAAAGAAACTAAGTCTTTTGGCGCATAAGAAGAAGACGCGGTGTGCTTTTTGTCAATTAAAAAGAAAAGGCTTTTGTCATCTGGGCGGAATGTTTTTTCCTCCTCAAGAATCGCATAAAGATCTTTTATAAATTCCGTCTTGTTTTCTTCTGTAACACAAATGGCTTCTTTTGCTCTGGCAGACATTTTCTGAAAAACTCTACTGAACTTTTCTTCTTCCGCAGATGGAATTTTTACAATCGGCTTTGAAGACTGGGCATAAGCTTTTTTTCCGCATCCAGAAAGACAAAAAATTCCGGCAATTGCAAAAGCCGCCAAAAGAATTTTTCTAGTCATCAGAAACCTCAGTAACTGAATGAATTATATGGAACATATCAAAAAATCCAGTCCGCTCTAAAGCGCGCTTTACCGGCTCGGAAGGATTCATTATAAAAAGCTTAGTCCCGGAAGATTCCGCATCATTATGCCCTGCAAGAATAACTCCAACGCCAGAAGAGTCAACTTGAGTTACCTGGCTTGAATCAAGGACAACGTTCGTGTCAGCAATATATTCAAAAAGCTTTTCCTGAAGCTCAGTAATCGTGTAGGAATCCAAAGTGCCTGTAAGCTCAAGCAGCATATAGTTAACACCAATTTTTTCTTTAAGAGCAAGCTGATTCATTTTTTGCCTCTTTTAAAAATCTTTTTATAAAATCTTAAGCCTGAGCCTGATTTCCCAAATATTTCATAACAAGTATTGTAATGTCGTTTTCAGGTTCCTTTGAAGTAAATTCAACAAGAGCATCATAAGTGAACTTCGCCATTTTTTCAGCAGGATAGCCGGAATTTTCCATAAGAGCAGTTTGAGTTCTTGTTTTTCCGAAGATGTCACCGCGCAAAGACTTTGTGTCAATGATTCCGTCTGTTACAATCATAACTATGTCGCCTTCGGAAAGCTTGACTTTCTTTACTTTTATGTACGGAGCCACATCTTTTACAAATCCAAGAATATGTCCTTCACCCTGAACTTCAATAACATTGTTATATGCGCGAGTGTACACAAGCAACGCAGGAATTCCGCAGTTGATATAATACATTGTGTCTGTATTGAAATCAAGAATTCCAAAAGTTCCGGCAAAGAAAGTTCCCTTGGGAAGATTTTCACGGATAAATGTATTCACTTTTGTAACAAGCAGCTTGAAGTCTGTGGTTTCAGAAAGGAAAGTTCTGATAATGGACTTCAAGATAACCATTCCCATTGAAGCCGCTATTCCTTTTCCGCTTAAAGCTCCGATTACAAAAATGTGCCGCGTGTCTGTAAGGCGAATCATGTCCACAAATTCACCGCCAATGTTGTGGGCAGGAACCATAAGATAGCCAGCATCAACTTTCTTGCTTTTTATTAAATCCATGTTTTCCTGGATAGAAGTAATAATCTGCCCGGACATTCTGATTTCGCGTTTTACAGTTCCAACTACGGCTTCGTTCATGATGTTCTTTACGTAATATCCTACAACAAAGAAATTTGAATAGAACTTGTTAAAGACTTCATAATCGTATTCAGAATAAATGTTTCCGCTGATTTTTTTGCCAAGAAGAATCAAGCTGATAACCTGGCGGCCTTCGCTCAGCATAATCATCGCATCTGAATTTGTGCTGTCCATTACTCCAAGAATTTTGCTTCTTACAGAGGCAACGGAATTGTTGGTCTGGACAAATTCGCGGAAAACAATCTGATGATGGTTGTTCAATAAAACATCCGCAACTGACTGGTCAATCGGAGTAGAAAAACTTTTGTCGCCGTCAGAAGAATAAATGCAGATCATGTTGCCAACGCCATCTTCAATAAGAATTTTCATTGAAGAAGAGCCGACATATTTTTTGAATACATTGAATACACTTCCTGTAATTTCATTCGCTTCAAGGTTGAAATCTATTGAAGTTATGTCGCGCTCAAAATCTTCCGAATACATTTTGTTTCTAAAAAGCTCGGAATTCTTGAACTTTCTGCGGAAAAGCATAAACACAAAGAAAACAAACGCAATCGCAACATAAATCAAAAGCTCAAAAATATGAATATTAACATTTGAAAACGGCAGAAGAATAATAAAGAAAACTGCGGAAACAAGCATCGGCGCAACAAATCCAATCAAAAGGCGCACAAAGCCCATCAAAAGAATTCTAGCGTCAACAATTTCGTCATTACCATTTGAACGCGCAAAGAAATACATTTCTGGAATAAATCCAATCGGAGCAAAGTTGTTAAGAACCGGCTGAATTTCAGAGCAGAGATTTATATACCAGAAAACCACCCAGGAAAGCATGATTCCAAAGACATTCTGAAGCATATTCTGCTGCTTGAGTTTTGAAGTTGTATTTTCAGCGCGGACAATAACCATGACGCAAACAAATGCCGGAATCAAACCCCTGTAAAGAAAGTTGTAAAAAGTAAGCCAGGAAACATTGAATGCGCCGCTCAGTTTTCCTTTAAATATGATTCCAGAAGAAATGCGAAGGAAATTTCCTTTTGCAAGCGTAACCGAAGTAAATGCGTTCGGAGCAAAGAAAACCATGTAAACTGCAAGAATAAAAAGCAAAACCTGAAAAAATGTAACAGTCTTGTATTTTTTATAATCCGGAAAAACAAGCATATAGCTGCAGCTGCACACAGCAAACCAGCCCATAATCAGGTAAGTGAATCTTCCTGAAAGCAAGGCTGCTGGAAATGAGTTATGAAGCTCAACATGAAGCGACTGCGTTCCATCTGGATTGGAAAGCAAAGTATGTTGCACTGAATTGTCCAGACAGAGTATAATTGTAATCGCCATAAATAAAAATATAACACCCAAGAACAAAAACAAGTTTACAAGGCTTGCGTTGGAAGAATTTCCCTTTACATTTTTATCAATGCTAAATGAAATATAAACAAGAATAGCGCAGATAATAATATTTATAACAACAAAAATCATTTTCTACCTCTCGACCTTGGCGACCATCATTGTAACGTCGTCCCTGAGTTTTTTTCCACCGTTGTATTCCATAATAAGATTTACAACATCATCTATAAATTCTTTTGGCGACTTTGCCGCGCTCTTTTTAATCGTCTTTTGATAAAGCTCTGTATCCCCAAGTTCCACGCCTTCGTCATTCATAACTTCAGAAACACCGTCGGAAGCCATAAGAATAACATCATCGCGGAACAAACGCTGCTCATCAACCTGAACATCGTCAATGTCAATAATTCCAACAAGTGAACAGTTGGAAGTCAGAGGCTTGATTCTATAACCGGACGGAGAATTTGTGATAATCAGCGGATCAGACATGGAAGCGTTTACATAGCGGATTGTCATTTTTTCAGTATCAACGATTCCAATAAAAAGAACCGTGTATTTATCCTGAAGCTTCATTCCTTTTATCGCCTTGTCAACAGCCCTAATCATGGCAGGAAGATTTTCCTTGTCTCCAAGAATTTTTACTGTGTTCATAACAAGTCCCATGACCAGCGCGGCCGCAAGACCTTTTCCAGAAACGTCTCCCAGCATAAGTAGTGTTTTTGTCGGAGAAATCGGAAGAACTGAATAATAGTCTCCTGAAACATTTACAAGCGGACGGTAATATGCCGCAACAGAAAGCTTGTCAATCTTAGGCATATTCAGCGGCAAGAACGACTTCTGAGTGTCCGCAAGCTGCTTCCATTCTCTTGAAAGCGAAGAAATTTCAGACAAATTGCTGATTGTAAGTGCCCTGGCCTGAAAACGCGCGAATTCATCATAAAGAAGCTTGTAAATTTCAGAATCAAAAAGCTTTGTGTATCGGCAGAAAACGTAAAGGTGCTTTTTATTTCTTGAAAGAATAAAACCGCGCACCTGGCTCTGCTTTGTTACAATGCCGAATTCATCTCCCATAAAGAAATAGCCTTCGCTCCAAGTAACAGGATAGTTAAGCCTGAGCACATCCATTACGGATTTAGAGCAGGAAATTCTATCCGGGCTGTTGTAAAGGACATAGTCTTTTTCACGGTCAATAAAAAGAACAGAGCAGTCACCTTTTAATTCAAGAACTGAAGAAATCGCCTCGTAAAAATCATCCAGCGAATAGCAGAAACGGATTTTATCGATAAATTCACTTAAAATGCCAGTTTCCTTTGTAAAAAGCGCCTTGTTCCGGATTATGTCAAGAATTCCGTTTTTTAAATGCGTAACAACAACATAGATGATTGAAAAAACAACAGAAGTTGTTGTAAAGGCAAAGAATATAACATTTTCACGTGCATTTTTTACAGCAGGAGAAACGGCTGAAACTAAGAAAGCTAAAATTACAAGAAAAACGGCTCCCGTTGCAATTAAAACGGCATGTCTTTTAGTCTTATACATCTCTGCACCTCGCTCTTGGGTTTATACAACAGTATATCATACTATCGGCAGAAATTTAAGAAAAAATTATATGAAACTTAGAAATGAGCTAGGACAGTTTTCCCCGATCAAGCCGGGGAATGTTAATTTTTTATCAGCCTAAGGATTCTCTTGTCAAAAGATCCGGCGAAGATGTTGGCTTTTCCAATGCGGCAAAAGCTTCCATCGCGGCAATCTGCTGACGGGAAAGCTTTGAAGGAATCTGAACCATAATCTTTACATAAAGGTCGCCTTTTCTTGAAGAGCCTTCAAATGGAACGCCTTCATCGCGTATGCGGAGAAATTTTCCATGCTGAGTTCCTGCCGGAACTTTTATAGACAAAGTCTTTTCATCAAGATTCTTGATTTCTATAGTAGCACCCAAAATCGCCTGCGATATGCTTATTGGAACTGCGCAATACAAATCATGACCATCGCGCTCAAAATATCTGTCAGACCGTACATTTACAACTATTATAAGGTCTCCGGCGGAACCGCCGTTTGTTCCAGCATTTCCCATTCCGTGGATAGAAAGCCGCCGTCCGTTTTCTACGCCAGCAGGAATTTTTACGCTCATTGTTGTTGACTTTGCAAAAACTCCAGTTCCGCGGCAAGAAGCGCAAGGCTTGTCAATTACAGTTCCCTTTCCGTGGCAAGTAGGACAAGTCTGCTGAACAACAAAGAAACCAGAGCTTCTTCCAACCTGACCTCTTCCGCCGCAGCTAGGGCAAGTCTTTACAGAAGAGCCTGCGGCTCCTCCTGTTCCGTGGCAATCAGGACACTGCTCGTCCCGCCTGAAAGTTATATCTTTTTTGCAGCCATAAACCGCTTCTTTAAAATCAATATGCAAATCATAACGCAAACTCGCGCCGTCATTATTGCCTCTGCTTCTTCCGCCTGAACTTCCGCCAAAGCCAAATCCGCCGCCAAAAAGATTTTCAAAAATATCGCTGAATCCGCTTGAGCCGCCGAACAAATCGCTAAAATCATGGAAAGCGTGGCTATATCCACCGCCAGCATCTCCGCCTCCCATTCCTTCCAATCCAGCAAAGCCATACTGATCATAAATCGGACGTTTTTGATCATCGCTTAGAACTTCATAAGCTTCTGTTGCTTCCTTGAATTTTTCCTCTGCAACCTTATCACCTGGATTGCGGTCTGGATGATACTGAATGGCAAGTTTTCTATAAGCTTTTTTTATTGCGTCCTTATCCGCATTTTTATCAACACCTAAAACTTCGTAATAATCACGTTTTGCAGACATACTGTCTTCCTATAAAATCGAGGTTGCCCCGAAATTTCTTTCAAGGCAACCCCGTTTCTCTTACTTTAGATTAGATTTTAGTTTTTTACTTCGTACTCAACATCATCAGCGTTATTTGCGCCCTTGAAGCCAGAACCATTTCCGTCTTTTCCTTCATCAGGATTTGGATTTGAAGTTCCCTGTGCTCCTGCCGCACCCTGCTGTTGCTGTGCAGCCTGAGACTTGTAAAGTTCTTCAGCCATCTTGTAAGAAGCCTGCTTCAAGTTTTCAGCCTTAGCCTTGATGTCATCGATATTATCGCCCTTAAGAGCTTCCTTAAGTTCGTTCATTGATGCTTCAATCTTTGACTTTTCGTCAGCAGAAATCTTGTCGCCTATATCCTTGAGAGATTTTTCAGTTGCATAAACAAGGCTGTCAGCTTCGTTCTTTGCATCGATTGCCTCTCTTTTCTTTTTGTCGGCATCAGCATTTGCCTCGGCATCTTTTACCATACGGTTGATTTCCTCTTCAGAAAGTCCGCTTGAAGAAGTAATCTGAATATGCTGCTCTTTACCAGTTCCCATATCCTTTGCGCTTACATGGACAATTCCGTTCGCATCAATATCGAATGTAACTTCAATCTGAGGAACTCCACGAGGTGCCGCAGGAATTCCTGTAAGGTCAAAATTACCCAAAGTTCTGTTCTGGGCTGCCATTTCGCGCTCACCCTGAAGGACATGGATGCTTACAGCAGTCTGATTGTCCATCGCTGTAGAGAAAACCTGGCTCTTCTTTGTAGGAATTGTTGTGTTACGGTTGATAAGGCGAGTAAAGACTCCGCCCATTGTTTCGATTCCCAAAGAAAGAGGTGTAACATCAAGCAAAAGAACATCTTTTACATCGCCTGCAAGAACACCGCCCTGAATTGCAGCTCCAATTGCAACTGCTTCATCCGGGTTAACAGCACGGCTTCCTTCTTTTCCAAAAATTGACTTTACAATTTCCTGAACTTTTGGCATACGGCTTGAACCGCCGACAAGAAGAACTTCGTCAATCTTATCAGGTGTAATTTCAGCATCTTTCATGGCCTTCATACAAGGCTCGCGTGTAGCTTCAAACAAATGGTCTGTCATCTGCTCAAACTGGGCACGTGTCAAAGTTTTCTGCAAGTGCTTAGGACCTGTGGCATCAGCTGTAATAAACGGCAAGTTGATTTCAGTTGTTGTCTGGTTTGAAAGAGAAATCTTTGCATTTTCAGCAGCTTCACGAAGTCTCTGCAAAGCCATGCTGTCCTTTGAAAGGTCGATTCCTGTATCAGCCTTGAACTGCTCAATAAGCCAGTTTACAACACAGCGGTCCCAGTCGTCTCCACCAAGATGAGTGTTTCCGTTTGTAGATTTTACTTCGAAAACACCGTCGCCAAGCTCAAGGATTGAAATATCAAATGTACCGCCGCCAAGATCGTATACCGCGATTGTTTTTTCCTGCTTCTGATCTTTGTTGAATCCGAATGCCAAGGATGCTGCTGTAGGCTCATTGATAATACGCTTTACATCAAGACCAGCAATTTTACCAGCATCTTTTGTAGCCTGACGCTGAGCGTCGTTAAAGTAAGCAGGAACTGTAATTACAGCTTCTGTAACCGTTTCGCCAAGATAATCTTCCGCAGTCTTCTTCATTTTCTGAAGAATAAACGCTGAAATTTCCTGAGGGCTGTATTCCTTCTTTGCTCCGTTTTCTTCAACTTCAACACGGACATCTTCACCGTGGTCTTTTACAGTGTATGGAACAAGCTTTGCTTCACCAGAAAGCTCGTTGTAGCGGTGTCCGATAAAACGTTTAATAGAATAAATTGTGTTTTTTGGATTTGTAACCATCTGGTTCTTTGCAGGAAGACCAACAATGCGGTCTCCTTTTGCAGTAAAACCAACGATTGAAGGTGTTGTGCGTCCGCCTTCTGAGTTCTGGATTACAACAGGCTCGCCGTTTTCCATTACAGCGACGCAAGAATTTGTTGTACCCAAGTCAATTCCAATAATCTTACCCATAATATTTACCTCTTTTTATATTCAATTTATCTTTTCCTGAAGAAACTATTTTTGTTCTTCAGTTTCTTTCTTTTCTTCTGACGGCGGATTTACAGTTCCGTCCGGCATACTCACCATTACTTTTGCATGGCGAATAACTCTGTTCTTGAGTTTATAGCCTTTCAGATAAACTACTTTCAGAACAGGAGAAGCTACCGGGTCTTGAGAAGAGCCAATGGCTTCATGAATATCCGGATCAAACGCATCGCCTGCAACACCGTAAGAAACAAGATTGTACTTGTTCTCAAGCATACTGATGAGGCTCTTGTTTATCATTGTAACGCCATCAGCAATAGACTTTGGATCTGTGGCAGTAGCCGCGGCTTCGACAGTGCGGTCAAAGTTATCAAGGCTTTCAAGAAGATCCTTTAGCAAATTTGTGTTTGCAAAATCAAAGGCTTCCTGCTTTTCCTGAATCGCTCTTTTTCTGTAGTTGTCAAAATCAGCAGCACGGCGCAAAACCTGATCTTTTAAGTCAGCATTTTCCTTTTTCAGTCCGTCAATCTGCTTTTCAAGCTCTGAAATTTTTTCTTCTGCGGAAAGAGTTTTTTCTTTCTGAACTTCCGCATTTTCTTTTTTTTCATTCTCCTGAGCTACGGCATTCTGAACTTTTTCATGCTCTTCGTGCTTGTGTTCCTCGTGGTGATGATGTTTTTCTTTGCTCATTTCATTTTCCTATCTAATGAAAAAGATAATAAAATTTATATCGAGTTGTCAACAAATTTTTGAATTTTGTCATCAGTAATGTATTTTTTATTTACGTTTTTCCATTGGAACATACTCACGCTCTTCTGCGACATTTTTATATGCCGGGCGGTAAATGCGTTTTCCTGCGACAATCTCTTCAATTCTATGCGCGCTCCAGCCGGCAATTCTCGCAATGGCAAACAAAGGAGTGTAAAGCTCACGCGGAATTCCAAGCATTGAATAAACAAAGCCTGAATAAAAGTCAACATTTGTGCAGATGCGCTTTTTTTGTCCGTGAAGCTCATAAAGAATTTCCGGAGCAAGCCGTTCTATTGAAGTGTAAAGATTGAATTCTTCCTCGCAGCCCTTTTCCTTTGCAAGTTCTGCAGCCTTGTTTCTTAGAAGAATTGCACGCGGATCACTGATTGTATAGACGGCGTGCCCCTGTCCGTAGATAAGTCCTGTGCGGTCGAAGGCTTCTTTTTTCCCGATTTTATAAAGATAGTCCTCTATTTCCTTTTCGTTGCTCCAGTCTCTTACATTTTCTTTGATATTGTCCATCATTTCTATAACGCGGATATTCGCTCCACCATGGCGGCGGCCTTTTAAAGAGCCAACCGCGGCGGCAACAGCGGAATAAGTATCTGTGTCCGCAGATGAAACTACGTGGATTGTAAGAGAAGAGTTGTTTCCACCACCGTGCTCGGCATGAAGAATAAGCGCAAGGTCAAGAATTTCAGCTTCAAGACGAGTATAGCTCTTATCGTTTCTTGTAAGGCGCAGGAAATTTTCAGAAGTGCTAAGCTCTGGAAGCGGATTATGGATGTACATACTTTTTCCATCATAATAACGGCGTTTTGCCTGATAGCCATAGGCAGCCAATGTGGAAAAGCGGGAAATAAGCTCTATGCACTGGCGAAGAATATTTGCAACATCGCGGTTTTCAGGATCTGGATCATAAGAATATGAGGCAAGAACTCCGCGCGCTATTTTATTCATAATATCGCTTGAAGGCGCTTTCATTATCATGTCTTCTGTAAAATATTCAGGAAGAGACCTTAAGCTTCCCAAGAAACTTGAAAATTCATCCAGCTGCGACAGAGTAGGAAGCTGTCCGAACAAAAGAAGATAAACGCACTGCTCAAATCCAAACTGATGATGAAGCTCCGCGTCTTCTACAATATCCTCAACATTATATCCACGGTAAATCAGTTTTCCAGGAATGGCGACTTTGTTTCCAGACTCATCGATATAATATCCTACAACATCTCCGATTTTTGTAAGTCCGACCAAAACTCCGCGTCCGTCCGCATATCTAAGTCCGCGCTTGACATTGAATTTTTCATAAAGGGCTGGATCTATGGGATCGTTGTCCACAGTAAGTTTTGAAAGTTTGTCGATAAAATTTGAGTTCTGACTGTTTTCGTTCATAGACGAGCCTCCATTTTTGTATAAATATGCACTTTTTTTTTGTAAAACAACATCAGTATACAAAAAACTAAGTATTTATTCAATAAGAGAGAATAATTGAGACAGAGCAAGCGCATTATAAATAATTTAAGTAAAGTTTGCGCGAAGAAACGGTTTCGTGGGCAAAAACACTCTGATTGTTGCGCCCGCGTGAGCGGGCAATTCTATAGTTACTTTGCAACAATCAGCGTGTAGCGCATTATTGCGCGATTTTGAACCACGAAACCGTGTCTGGGAGCCAGTTTTATGCTGAATACATTTATAATGCGTTTGCCCTGATAATTGAGAAAATACAGTTTTATTAAAATTCAAAAAATCCGCCCGCATAAATTTTTACGCAGGCAGAATTTTTTTATAGACCTTACATTCTTTCCAAGTAAGGAACAAGAACAAGATCCATTCCGCTTTTTAAAACAGACAAAGTGCATTGCGCAAGAGCAAGGCGGGCTTTTGCAAGACGCTCATTTTCAGAAGCAGTTCCGACAATCGGACAGTCACGGTAAAACGCACTGAAACTTTTGCTTACATCGTAAAGGTAAGAGGCCATTCCGCTTGGATCTAAACTTTCCGCAGATTTTTGAACAATAGAAGGAAATCTTTCCAAATCCTTTATCAAAGCCCATTCGCTTTCCGCAGTCAAAAGTGAAAAATCTTCCGCTGAACCAGAAGGCTCAAGTCCCTGCTCCTTTGCCTTGCGTAAAATTGAAGCAATGCGCGCTCCCATGTACTGAAGATAAGGTCCTGTGTTTCCGTTGAAGCTAAGTGATTCTTCCGGGTTAAAAAGCATATCTTTTACCGGCGCAACATTCAAAAGGTAATAATCCAAGGCAGCCAGCGCGACTTTTTCAGCAACTTCATCAGGATTCCCAACTGAATTGTCCCTGCCCCGCTCTTCAATCGCCTTTAAAGCCTGGGCATGGAGGCTATCAATCAAGTCATCAGCGTCAACAACGGTTCCCTCACGGCTTTTCATTCTTCCGCTCGGAAGGTTTACAAGTCCATAGCTCAAATGGAACAGTTTTTCAGTCCAGCCGAATCCAAGTTTTTTCAAGATATGGAAAAGAATCTTAAAATGATAGTTCTGCTCGCTTGCAACAACGTAAACAAGCTGATTAAAAGGCCAGTCATTGTGGCGGCTGATTGCAGTTCCAATGTCCTGGGTTATGTAAACAGAAGTTCCGTCTTTTCTAAGAAGAACTTTTTCGTGGCTGTCTTCATCCTTGCCTTTTCCAACAACATCGGTAACATCAATTCTCACAGAACCATCGGGAGCTTTAAAGAATACACCCTTTTCAAGTCCTTTTAAGATTTCATCTTTTCCTTTTAGATAAGTGTCGCTTTCAAAGTAGAATTTGTCAAAGACAATTCCAGTTCTCTTATAAGTTTCCTTTAGTCCGTCCAAAGTCCAGCTGTTCATTTTCTGCCAAAGCCCGCGGACTTCTTTGTCTCCCTGCTCCCATTTTACAAGCATTTCTTCCGCCTGCTGAACGGCTTCCGGGTGCTCCTTGGAATACTTGTCAAACTCAACATAGCACTGGCCTACAAAATGATCTCCCTTCATTCCAAGAGATTCCGGGGTTTCATTTTTTGCCTCATGGAAAAGCTTGTACGCCAACATGGATTTGCAGATATGGATTCCGCGGTTGTTAATAAGGTCAACTTTGAAAACTTCCGCACCCGCTTTTTTTAGAATCCGGCTCACGCTTTCACCAAGGGCGTCATTGCGAAGATGTCCAAGATGAAGCGGCTTGTTTGTGTTCGGCGAAGAGAATTCAACCATAATCCGCTGACCTTCAAGAGGCTTTTTTCCTGCGGAATCAAAAGAGCCGTAGTTTTCCCCCTGAGAAACAATCGAAGCCAGAATTCCTGAAGCAGAAGCAGCCTTATTTAACTTTATATTCACATAAGGACCGGCAGCGTCAAATTCACCAAGAGAAGCAAGAGACGCATCGTTTTCCGCGGATTTTTTAAGCGACTGGGCAACGGAGGCGGCAATTGCAGGAGGAGCCATTCTGAACATTTTGGCGAACGGAAACATCGGGCTTCCCAAGTCTCCCATTTCAGGGCGCGGCGGATTTTCCACACGCACAAGCTTTTCGTCAATTTCAGGGCAATCTATTTTATTTTCAATTTTAAACTGATTCACAGCATTCAACACAGCGGATTTAAACAAATCTTTTTGACTTAACATAGTTTTTCCTTAAAAATTTTCTTTGTCCAAAATCAAGTGGACAGAAATTTATTTTCAGAAAGTATAACAAAATAAGAACAAAGTGAAAAGCACGGGAATTTTCCAGAAAAAAAACATTTCCGCATGAACAAAAAGAATGTTCCTACTCTAGCAAAAGAAGCATTCCTATTAGAAGAGGAAGAGGTTTCCGCTTAAAAGAAAAACAACGTTCCTGTTCTAACAGGAAGCACGTTCCGCTTATAACCGGAAGCGAAAAAAACACACAGGATTAGTGCTCTTCCATTGGATGGTCTTGAAGATGTCCTGTTCTTCTAAGATTTACAGAATGATTCAGATAATGGAATGTGATAAAAACAAGCTCAACTATAGCCAAAAACAGGCAAAGCTCGGCAGTCGCAACTCTTACAGTAAGCTTGTATGAAATCAAAACTGAAAAGCAGATAAGAACCTGAAGGCACAAAAGGAATACAATTGTCGCGCATCGTGAAAATCCAACGTTAAGCATTTTGTGGTGAATATGGGATCTGTCCGCACTGAAAATAGAACGGTGATCGCGGAGTCTTCTCCAAGTGGCGGCAATAACATCTGTAAGCGGAATAGACGCAATAAGAAGCATTATGAGCATCTTGTTATACTCAAAACTTGGAGATTCTTTGTAAATAAGCGGAAAAACTGCAACAGCAAAACCCAAAGTCTGGCTTCCTGAATCTCCAAGGAATATTCTTGCCGGCGGTCTATTGAAAACCATAAATCCTGCAATTGCGCCCGCAAGAATAAAATAAAGTGAAAATGAGTATGTTCTAAAAATCAAGCTTAAAACGCCAAACGTTATAATAGAAAGAAATGAAATTCCAGAGCAAAGCCAGTCAATTCCGTCAATCAAATTGAAAGCATTTACACAGACCAAAATCCAAAAAAAAATAAAAATCTTTCCCAAAACAGGATTCAAGTTTACAAAGAATATTTTGTTGATTCCAACAGGACTCAGTGCAACCAAAAGAGCCGCAGCAATCTGAATTAAAAACTTAAACCGTGCGTGCAAATCAACAAGGTCGTCAATAAATCCAAAGGCAAATATCAAAAGCAGTCCTAAAAATGCTTGCCAGGCAAAATCAAATGCTCCCTTCTGAAAAAGGCAGACGTAGATTCCTGCGCAAACAAAAAAAGACACAAAGACTGCGACACCTCCCAAACGAGGAATGTTTCCGCTATGAATCTTGCGAGGATCTATTTCATCATAAATTTCGTATCTTTTACAAATCTTTATTATAAGCCAAGTCAGCAAAAGGCTCAAAATAAAAGTCAGTAATGAAGCATAAAATATCAACAAGTACCCCCCCCACTAAAAAGTTTATTTTACCACCTTTTACTGAGAGTGAATTATAGATTAACATTTTTTTTATATTTTCTTCAATATATTCACTGTGCATAACGCATATTATCATTGCATACACGGCAAACGCATTATAAATATTTTAACTAAAGTTTGCGCGAAGAAAAGGTTCCTGGGGCAAAAACACTCTGATTGTTGCGACCGCGTGAGCGCTCAATTCTATGGTTACTTTGCAACAATCAGCTTGTAGCGCATCATTGCGCGATTTTGAACCAGAAAACCGTGACTGAAAGCCAGTTTTATGCTGAATACATTTATAATGCGCTTGCCCTGTCATTGCATATCTTTTATTGTATTTTTGAGGAAATTTGATTATATTCATTGCAAACTAAATACAAAAAAATAGAGGTGAAAAATGGCTTGTGGTGGAAACTGCTCCAGCTGCGGAGACAAATGTGAAAAAAAGCCTTTAAAGGAAAATCTTCATTCAGGCTCTTCTGTAAAAAAAGTTATCGGAATTGTTTCTGGCAAAGGCGGAGTCGGAAAATCGCTTGTAACAAGTCTTTTAGCCTGCAAAGTAAATAAAGACGGATTCAGGACAGCAATTCTTGACGCTGACATTACAGGACCTTCCATTCCAACTTCATTCGGGCTTGGAAATGTGCACGCTGAAAGTGTTTCAGAAAAAAACAGCGATGGAAGCGAAGGCGGATACTTAAAATCAGTCAAGTCAAAGTCAGGCATTCAGCTTATGTCGATGAATTTCCTTCTGCAGAACGAAACTGATCCTGTTGTTTGGCGTGGTCCAGTTATTTCCGGGGCAGTGCGCCAGTTCTGGACAGATGTTCTTTGGGAAGACGTTGATTTTATGTTCGTTGACTGTCCGCCGGGAACTGGAGATGTTCCGCTCACAGTTTTCCAGTCGCTTCCAATAGACGGAATTATAATTGTTTCTTCGCCGCAGCAGCTTGTGCGCGTAATCGTTGAAAAAGCCGTAAACATGGCAAACATGATGAATGTTCCGGTTTTGGGCCTTGTAGAAAACATGAGCTACGTAAAATGCCCGGACTGCGGAAAAGAAATAAAAGTCTTCGGTGAAAGCAACATCGGAAAAATCGCGGAAGAATTCAATCTAAAAGTTCTTGCCCGCATTCCAATCGAACAGAATATGTCTGCTGCTGTTGACAAAGGCGAAATTGAATCTCTTGACGCTCCTTTTATTGAAGAAGCCGCAAAATCTATAGAGGTGCTATGATTTCCCCGGAAGAAGCAAAAAAACGCGCAAAGGAAAATTTTCTAAGCGGCTTCAATTGCGCCCAGTCAGTTCTTGAAGTTTTCTGTGGGGAACTTGGAATTGACCGGGAACTTGCATTAAAATCTGCCCAGGCATTTGGCGGCGGAACTTGCAGGCTGCGTGAAATGTGCGGTGCGGTAAACGGAATGCTGCTTGCATTGAGCATAAAAAACGGCAGTTCAGACCCAAAGGACAAAGAAGCCAAGGATTCAGTTTACAAAGACGGACAATTTTTGTGCGAAAAGTTCAAGAAAAAGAACGGCTCATTTATCTGCCGGGAACTTCTTGGACTTTCTCCGCTCGGACAATCCCAAAACTACCTGCGAAAAAATTCCGTGGAAGGAAAAGCAGATTCTCCAGTTTCAGAAAAAAGAACAGAAGAATACTACAAAAAACGCCCTTGCCCGGAACTCTGCGCTGATGCCGCTGAACTTTTTGCGGAATACTTGAATTCAAAATGAAACTTATCTGCGCGCCAATGGCAACCTTAAGCCATGAAGCATTCAGGATTTCTGTGGAAGAATTCGGAGGCTGCGATGAATATTTCACCGAAATGATAAATGCCTCTTCGCTTTTGAATATGGGACCGTTTGAAAAATATTATCTTATGAACGGACCCTGCCCGGAAAAAATCGTGTGGCAGCTCACGGGAACTTCCGCGGAATCGTTGGCAAAGGCAGCTGAAATTGTGTGCGAGAAAGGCGGAATCGGAATCGACTTGAACATGGGCTGCTCTGCCCCGCAAATCTACAAGACAGGAGCCGGAATCGCCTGGATGCTAAAGCCGCTAAAAGAAACCGCAGAAGCAGTCTCAAAAGTAAAAAAATCGCTGGATTTAATAGAAGAAAAAACACAAAACCATTTCAGATTTAGCGTAAAATGCAGGCTTGGAAACGAAAATTTCACGGAGCAAACTTTTTTCAACTTTACAGATATGCTTGTAGAAAACGGAGTTGAGCTTATAACGCTTCATGCGCGCACAATCAAGGAAAAATACCGCGGACTTCCAAGGTACGAGTTTGCGAAAAAAGTTTCACAGCGGTATGAAAAAAAAATCAAAGTCTATGTAAATGGCTGCATAAAGGACACCGCCAGTGCAAAGTTTGCCATTCAACAAGCCCCGGAAGCAGACGGAATCATGATTGCAAGAGCCGCCGCCGAACGTCCCTGGATTTTCGCGCAAATAAAAAACGGCCTTGAAGATTCCGCGGAAAAAATTACAGTTGACAGGATGCAAACTGCGTTGAACTTTATAGACAATGTTGAAAAATTCCAGCCAAAGGAATTCCACAAGACGCGGATTCAGAGATTTTTTTCGTACTACTGCGCGCAGTTCGAATTCGGACATTATTTCCAGACAAAAATGCTTAATTACAAGTCAAATGAAGAAAGCCGCAAAGAAATTCGTGATTATTTTCAAAAACAGCCTCATGAACGCTTCATTCAAGTGTGAATTTTCAGTTTTAAGGAGTTTTCTTCAAAAACAAGAGATATTCTTGTATTTTTATGCATATTCTTGAAGATTTTTGTATATTCCTGAGTTCTTTGTATAAATATTCAAGGATATAAGTTATTCTTCGCAAATATTGAATTTTCCAAAAGAATATTAAATATTCCTCATAAATTCTGAGGATTCAAGCCGAATTCTTCCTTGGGCTGATGCAAATCGGAATTTTTCGGCTCAACATGAATCACAATGTCGTAAATTTCAGGAATTTCCCTGCGGATTGCACTTTCAACCTGCTCGCTAAGCTCGTGCGCCTCGTAAACGGAAAGCGACGGGTCAACTTCAATGTCCAAGTCAATGTCAAAGCTTGAAGCCATTCTGCGGATTCTTGCCTTATGCGGATTTTGAACACCAGAAACTGTCGCAACCGCATCGAACAGTTTTTTATAAAGGGAGCTGTCGGCGTTTCCATCCATAAGCTCAAGGTTCATCCTCGCAAAAAGGGAGGCGGCATTTTTTATAACCCAAAGCCCCACAAGCAGCGCAATTGCCGGGTCAAGGAAAGGAAGCTTAAAAAATTCGGAGCATAAAAGGCCTGCAAGAACTGCCGCGGAAACCATTATGTCGCTTTTCATGTTCTGGGCGTTTGCCTTTACAATTTCGCTTTCGGCGATTTTTCCGTAGTGAAACTGAATCAAAGCAAGAAGAGATTTTCCCACAATCGAAACAACGGCCGCATAAACCGCCACAAGTGAAGTTTCAGCCTGAAAATCATGCAGGATAATTTTTTTTGCTGCGGAAAGTACAATCTGCGCGCCCGCAAAGAAAATTATAAAAGCCAAGGCCATTGTCGCAGTAGTTTCGGCTCTTGCGTGCCCCCAAGGATGCTCCTTATCACCAGGCTGCTGAATTATGCGGCTTACAAACAAAGTTACAAGCGCAATCAGAACATCGGTGGAACTGTCAATTGCATCACCTGCAACCGCAAGAGAACCTGAAAGATATGCGAACAAAAACTTCACAGCGGCAAGAACTGCATTTCCAACAAGAGCCACAACTCCTGCCACTTTGATGTAATGGGCTTTTAAGCTTGTCGAGTTCATTTACTTTGCCACGATGTTTACAAGCTTGTCTTTTACAACAATGACTTTTGCAATTGTCTTTCCGTCTGTGAACTTTTTATAGCCTTCTGTCTGGGAAGCAAGATTCTTGAGCGTTTCATCGTCTGTTCCGGGAGCAGCTTCAAATTTGTCGCGGAGTTTTCCGTTTATCATTACGACAATCTGAATGCTGTCTTCCTTGCAGAATTCCTCGCTGAACGAAGGCCATTTTTCGTAAGCCACAGTTTTTGTTCCGCCGAGTTTCTGCCAAAGCTCTTCGCCAAGGTGAGGAGCATAAGGGCTAAGAATAAGAACAAAATCCTTCCACATTTCTTTTGGAAGAGAATTGAACTTTGAAGCTTCGTTTATAAAAATCATCATCTGGCTGATTGCGGTGTTGAAGCTGAGAGAAGAAGTGTCTTCCGTAACTTTTTTGATTGTCTGGGCGAAAGTTTTTCTAAGCGCAACAAGAGCTTTGTCTTCAAGCTTGCCTTTTATGTCGATTTCGTCCATTGGCTTTTCGCTTATGTTCCAGACTTTTTCAAGGAAGCGGTTTATTCCTACGAGTCCCTGCGTGTTCCATGGCTTGGAAACAGTGAGCGGTCCCATGAACATTTCGTACATACGCACAGAATCGGCTCCGTACTTCTGAATCATTTCATCAGGATTTACAACATTCTTGAGCGACTTTGACATCTTGGCGATAATCTGCTCAACCTGCTCGCCTGTCGCCTTTTCAAAATATTTTCCGTCCTTTTCTTCAACTTCGTCAGTTGGAACAAGAGTTTTGTTTTTGCGCTGGAATGCAAACGAAGTTATAAGTCCCTGGTTTATAAGGCGATGGAACGGCTCTTTTGTTGAAACTGCTCCTATGTCGTAAAGAACTTTGTGCCAGAATCTTGCATACAAAAGGTGAAGAACCGCGTGCTCAGCTCCGCCTACATAAAGGTCAACCGGCATCCAGTATTCCTCTTTTTCTTTTGAGCAGAACTCTGAATTGTTTTTTGGATCAAGGTAGCGAAGATAATACCAGCATGAGCCGCCCCACTGAGGCATTGTGTTTGTTTCGCGCTTTGCCTTTCCACCGCATTTAGGGCAAGTCGTGTTAACCCAGGATTCGATTGCGGCAAGAGGACTTTCGCCAGTTCCTGTTGGCTGATAGGATTTTACATCAGGAAGCTTTACAGGCAAGTCTTTTTCCGGCACTGGAACGCATCCGCATTTTTCGCAGTGAACAAGAGGAATTGGCTCTCCCCAGTAACGCTGACGGCTGAAAATCCAGTCGCGGAGCTTATAGTTTACAGTTGCCTTTCCGCATTTTTTTTCTTCAAGGAATTTTATCATTTCCTGAATCGCGTCTTTTGTGCTTTTTCCTGTAATGAATTCCGAGTTGATTGAATATCCGTCCTTTGCGGAAGTGCATTCGTTTGCCACGCAGAAAATTTCCGGGTGGGCATCAACAAGCTTTTTGTATTCCTCTGGATTTTTTGAAGCGGCCTGTAAAAGTTCCGCGCCTTTCTTTTCATCTCCACCGCCAAGAGAAACAATGTCTTCTTTTGTAGCAATTACTTTTATAATCGGCAGATTGAATTTCTTTGCAAAATCCCAGTCGCGCTCATCGTGCGCAGGAACAGCCATAATCGCGCCAGTTCCGTAAGAAGTCAAAACGTAATCAGAAATCCAGATTGGAACTTTCGCTCCGTTTACAGGATCAATTCCGTAGCTTCCTGTAAAGACTCCTGTTTTGTTCTTGTTCAAGTCAGTGCGCTCAAGGTCGGATTTTTTTGCGGACTCTTCAACATAAGCTTCTACTGCCGCTTTCTGCTCTGGAATTGTGAGCTCCTTAAGCATTTTGTGTTCCGGCGACATTACCATGTAAGTGCAGCCAAAAAGCGTGTCGGCTCTTGTTGTGTATACTTTCAAATATTTTCCGCTTCCGTTTCCATCTTTGCCAGCGACTTCAAATTCAACTTCCGCACCGCAAGATTTTCCAATCCAGTTTTTCTGCATGAGCTTTACACTTTCAGGCCAGTCAAGCAAATCAAGATCTTCAAGGAGACGTTCTGCGTAATCGGTGATTTTTAAAATCCACTGGCGGATTGTCTTGCGTGTTACAACTGCACCGCATCTTTCGCACCTGCCTTCTTTTACTTCCTCGTTTGCAAGACCTGTAAGGCAGGAAGGACACCAGTTGATTGGAGTTGCAGCCTCGTAAGCCAAGCCTTTTTTGTAAAGCTGAAGGAAAATCCACTGAGTCCATTTATAATATTCAGGATCACAAGTTGAAACGCATCTGTCCCAGTCATAACTGAATCCAAGAGCTTTTATCTGGCGTGTAAAATTCGCAATGTTAGCGTTTGTTGTGATTGAAGGATGAGTTCCAGTTTTTATCGCATAGTTTTCAGCAGGAAGCCCGAATGAATCATATCCCATCGGATGCAAAACATTGTAGCCGTTCATGCGCAAGTAGCGGCTGTAAATATCTGTGGCAGTGTAGCCTTCAGGATGTCCTACATGAAGCCCCGCACCACTCGGATACGGAAACATATCAAGAATATATCTGCGTTTTTCTTTTGAAAATGATTTGTCTTCTTCTACGCGGAAAGTTTTGTTTTCTTCCCAGTACTTCTGCCATTTTACTTCGATATTTTGAAAAGGATAGTTAGACATAAAAAGCCTCTGTAAAAAATGATGTGGCAGTATTATAGAACAAACTGAAAATATTTTCTATGGGATTTGAAAAGCAAAAAAAATGACTTGAATTTATTTTTCAAATTCCGCACGCCAAATTTCCGCAAGTTTTTCAAGGGAAAATGAAGCGTTGGCAGGACTTGTGGACGGAAGCGTTTTTAGCATGGAGCACAAATTTTCATCCTGATATTTTAGAAAATATTTTGCGGCAGTTTTTCCATTGGCAAGAATTTTTTTGACCTTGGAATTTTCAACAATCGATTTTATGTCGGAAGGAACAACGCTTCGGATTGAACTGTCAGATGAGCCGCAAATTGTGCATTCCTTGATTGAATCGTAAACTGCGATTTTATTCCGCCTCAAAAAATTTTTCTTTTCTTCTGTAGACTTCGGAATCTCCTCGCAAAAAACAAGGGCAAGCATTTTCCAAAAACGGTTCTGCGGATGTCCGTAGTAAAATCCATTTTTCCGCGACTTTACAGACGGAAGACTGCCCACAATAAGAACGCATGAATCTTCGCAAAAAAACGGACTGAATGGATGCACAATATGCTCTGGAACAAAAATATTTTTCTGCATAAAATTTATTTTCTCGTTTTCAATTTTGATTAATGATAAAACAAATGCAGACCTGTTGTCATCAAGTCAATTAAAAAATTTTGCAAAGGTTGAGGAACTGATTTTTTCATTCTATAATTTCTGCGCTTGAAAAAAAAACGACGAACGAACTTTTAGAAAATCTAGAAAAACTGCAAGATCACAGTGAACGCCTGCAGTTACACGTTGATTACAGCGCATGAGGAGACAAAATGAAAATAATAACGGAACGTCTGATTTTGCGTAGATGGACTGAAGCCGATACAGAAAGCCTTGAAGTTATCAGAAACGTTTTCTGCGGAAGCGAATGTTATGCCGTATGCAAAAAGGAAGACAACAAGGCAATCGGAGCAGTCGAACTCAAACTCAACGGGTACACCGACATGAATATAGTACGGATACTTGACCGGAGACCTGAAGACATTCCATAAGAATGCCCGGAGCCATTACATCTCATATTTTCCTGCTTAATAAAACTCCGCATTACCGGCGAGACACGGATGGAGAGAATCACAGTTTGAGAAAGCAACGCTTGAACAAACTGTGATGGGGCTGTCCAAAAAGAACGGGCAGTCCTAATTATTTTTAAGGACAAATAAAAATATCTGTGGTAAAATTTAAATATGAGCAGAGGCGTAAGCCGCTACAATCCAGTAATGCTGCTGAAGGTTTTAATCTATTGCTATATGACAGGAATCTACTCATCGAGAATGATAGCAAGACAGTGCCGCGAAAACATAAATGCAATGTGGCTTGCGGGATTCCAGAAGCCGGACTTCAGGACAATCAATAAATTCCGGAGTGAAAAGCTGAAAGACTCAATCGAGGAAATATTTGTATCGACAGTGAGGCTTCTGAATAAAAAAGGCCGTCCTTTGATGAAGTTCAACTACTCCTAGGGCAGCACCATGTCTACTCTCACGAACTACGAGAACTTCCTGAAGGCCACGAACAAGTCTATAGGATTCATAATGGCGTTCGTCCAGTACCAGTTGTATCTTAACAGGCTTCACTACGCTGAAAATGAGTTCGTCGACTCAACATCGGTTACAGTATGCAAGAACCGCTATATATCGTCCCACTCGATTTTTTTTGCTGTGTCTGCCATATAAATTCCTTTAGTGTGATTTTTAGCAATTATAATTTAAAACGGAATTATCCACTGTCTTTGCGCTAATAACAGTGTCCTTAACTCCCTTACATAATGCTTTGGCAGCACCTCTCCACTGCTTGTGAATCTGAAAAATCAACTTAATTTCATTTCGATTTTAACTTAATTTCACTTTATTTTTAAGTTGATTTCATTTTGTTTTTAACTTAATTTTATTTTGTTTTTAACTTAATTTCATTTTGATTTTAAGTTTATTTCATAAACCATACATACCTTGTTCTGTGCATACAAAGCATAACGATGCAGGCTAGAAACCCCGCCTGTTTTCAAGACTTCAGCTTCCTTGCGGAAAGAGCTAGATTCAACTAGAAAGCTAAGAGTTAAACTGATTAAAATATATAAAGCGAGGTGAATCCAATGCCTACTCCACTTGAAAACTATGTAAAGGAATGCGGCGGAAAACTGAATCCTGCTATGAATCATATAGGAACAGATTATAAAGGAACGTACAAGCTTGCTTCTGGAAATTTTACAAACGGAAAACTGGATTTTACAGTTTTAGAGCATAATGGAGAAAAAATAGGCTGGGAAACAGTTTCCTTGGAAATCAAGGACGGCGTGTTCTACCTTAGCATAGATGATGTTCCAGATGGAGTTTACGTAAATAGCACTGATTATGACAAATATGTAAAACAGTAGTCCTGCGGTTTAATCTGCTGAAATACGGACTTTTATAAAGGCTTCCTGTTTTTTGCGGGAAGCCTTTTTTTATGTGAAACGATTTTGTAAAAAAAAGTGGAATCCGAAATAAAGCGTGTAAACGAAACAGATTCTAGGGCGCAAAGTAATTGAATAAATCATTTTTAACGGAGAAAAAAATAAAGAAAGCAAGAATGTCTGCCGCTCATATTTTTTTTTGCATAGCTTCGTTACTATTGACAGAATCACAAAAGACTTATATATTACTATTCATAGAAACAAAACAACCGCAGGCTGCTGCGTTGCAAACTTTACACCTTACAGGAGGAACATTTATGGACACAAAGAAAATCCCTTACAAAATCTACTTGAACGAAGAAGAGATGCCGCAGCAGTGGTACAATATGCGCGCCGACATGAAGAACAAGCCTGCTCCGCTTTTAAATCCGGGAACGCTAAAGCCTTGCACTGCGGAAGAGCTTGAGCACGTTTTCTGCAGGGAGCTTGTGAAGCAGGAACTGAACGAAACCGACCGCTACATTCCGATTCCACAGGAAATTCTGAATTTTTACAAGATGTACCGTCCTTCTCCGCTTACAAGGGCTTACTGCCTTGAAAAGAAGCTCGGAACGCCGGCAAAAATCTACTACAAGTTTGAAGGAAACAATACATCCGGAAGCCACAAGCTGAACTCGGCAATCGCCCAGGCATTCTACGCGAAGGAGCAGGGGCTTAAAGGTGTTACTACGGAAACAGGAGCCGGCCAGTGGGGAACCGCGATGTCCATGGCATGCGCATATCTTGGCCTGGACTGCCGCGTTTATCAGGTTCGGTGTTCCTATGAACAGAAGCCTCATCGCCGCGAGGTAATCAGAACTTACGGAGCGCAGGCGATTCCTTCTCCAAGCATGGAAACTGAAATAGGAAGAAAGATTAACGCCGAATATCCGGGATGCACCGGCTCTTTGGGCTGCGCGATTTCGGAAGCGGTGGAATACGCCACAAAGCATGACGGCTACAGATACGTCCTGGGTTCGGTCTTGAGCCAGGTTCTGCTTCACCAGTCGATAATCGGAATGGAAGCAAAGGCTGCGATGGACAAGTATGGAATCAAGCCGGACGTAATAATAGGATGCGCCGGCGGCGGCTCGAATTTGGGCGGACTTATAAGCCCGTTCATGGGAGAAAAACTGCGCGGCGAAAAGGACTACCAGTTCATCGCGGTTGAACCGGCTTCATGCCCAAGCCTTACGCGCGGAGTGTTCGCCTACGACTTCTGCGACACAGGCGAGGTTTGCCCGATGCAGAAAATGTACACGCTCGGCTCGCAGTTCATGCCAAGCGCAAACCACGCGGGAGGACTCCGCTACCACGGAATGAGCGCGATTGTAAGCCAGCTCTACCACGACGGCTACATTGAGGCAAGAAGCGTTGAGCAGACGGAAGTTTTCAAGGCGGCTGAGCTTTTCTGCCGTTCAGAAGGAACTTTGCCGGCACCGGAATCAAGCCACGCAATCAAGGTTGCAATCGATGAGGCGCTCAAATGCAAGGAAACCGGCGAGGAAAAGACAATCCTGTTCGGTCTTACAGGAACAGGCTACTTTGATATGAAAGCCTACGAAGCGTTCAACAACGGAACGATGAGCGACTACATTCCGACCGATGAGGAAATAAAAAAGTCAATTGATTTGATTCCACGATTTCCGGGAAACGAATTCTAGGAGCTGTTATATCCTTATAGCGATGGCCGCCGGACTGCTTAATTCATCCCTGGATGTTTTATGGTCAGGCGGCATTTATTTTTTTATAATCTTTTTTTCCAGTTTCCGGTCCTGTATTCCGCGAACGAAATCACAAAGTTCATGAACCAGCCCATCGGAACGGAATACCAGACCCATTCAATTCCGAACCGCGGAGCGCATACGACAGAGACAAGCACGCGGATTGAAAGATTGATTAAATTTGCAAGCGTGAAAACTTTCATGTCGCCAGCTCCGCGCAAAAGTCCGTCGCATGCCATCTTGAATCCTATCCAGCAGTAAAAAAATCCTTCAAAGCGAAGTGCGGCCTGTCCTGTGCGCAGAGCAGTCTCGCTTCCGCCGTCCCCGATAAAAAGAGAAATCAGCGGACGGTAAAAAATCTCAATGCACAGGCAGAGCGTTACCGCAAAAAACGCGACCATAAGATTCGCCGCACGGTAGCCTTTTACAACGCGCTCCGGTTTTCCTGCCCCTATATTTTGCGCCGTGTAAGACGACATTGAATTGTTCAACGCCGCCATAGGAACAATCGCAATCGACGCAATGCGGCTGAACGCAGAATATCCGGCAAGCGCTTCCGAGCCGAAACTGTTCACCACGGACTGAACCAGCATCATCCCGATAGAAACGGTGGACTGCTGTAATATGGAAGGAATCGCGATTTTCGCCATTGATGAAAGCTCGCGTCCGTCAAACAATCTGAATTTCCTGTAACCGCCACGGCTCAGCCTGCCGCCACAAAAACTTGCGCCGCCAGACATTAATAGTGCGCCGTCGGAAGTTTTTCCAGCCGCAGCATCCTCATCTTCTGAATCCTTGAATTTCCCAAGCGTGCGCATAAAAACCGCGAACGACAGAACGCACGAAAGCCCCTGGGCAATCAGCGTGGCCCAAGCCGCTCCTGCAACTCCGGTCTTAAACACCGCTACAAACAGAAAGTCCAGCGCGACATTCAGAACTGAAGAAAAAATCAGAAATACAAGCGGAATCCGCGAATTCCCAATCGCATTGAACATCGAGGAAATCACGTTGTACATGAACAAAAACGGCAGGCCCAGAAAATAAATCCGCAGATAGACAAGAGCCATATCCAGCGCGTCTGAAGGAGTCTTTAAAAGCACAAGAAGCGGACGGTTTATTACAATTCCCACCGCGCCAAGAAAAACGCTGATTCCCAGAAACGTCAAAAACGCAGTGCTGACCGCCGTCTTCATCGCAGAAAAATTGCGCGCGCCAAAATACTTGCTCACAATCACCGAAGAACCGACACCGCCGCCAATCGCCACGCAGATAAAAACAACCGTAAGCGAATACGACGCGCCGACCGCCGCCAGAGCCTGCTCGCCCACAAACCGCCCCACGACCGCCGAATCGACCATCGTGTAAAGCTGCTGGAACAAATTGCCGATTATAATCGGAAGTGAAAAAACAAAAAGCGCGTAAAACGCCGGCTTTGAAGTAAGATAATCGCTTTTCATACGCAAATCATAGCAGAAAAGAAAAAAAGTGTCGAATTTTCAAATTTTTAAATTCGGGCGGCTTTTTGTCCGTTCGCTTTCACAAACTGCCAAAAACCGGGCTTTCCAGGGCTTCGGCTTCCGCCTCCGACCAAACGCTCCGCGTTTGTTTTCACGCATTTTTTCAAAATGCGCTCACCCTTCCAATCCCTGCCGCATTTTAAAATTTACCTGCCTAGCGGATGCAATTTTGCCCGGCAATCACGCACAGAATTCCCAAAATCAAACTTGAAAAAGCGTAAAGCGCCGCTATAAAAAAGTTCTTCTCCGAAACAAAATTCGCACTTTCCAACGCAAACGTAGAAAAAGTCGTGAATCCGCCGCAAACGCCAGTCTTAAGAAAAAGCACAACAAGCGGACTGAACCTAAAAGAAACCTTTTGCGCCGCCAAAGAAGCCAGTGTTGTAACAGCACCAATCGCAAAGCAACCAAGCATATTCACAACAAAAGTCTGAAACGGAAAAACGCTCTTCACAGGAATCAGCGTAAAAAGATAGCGCAAAACGCTTCCCGCCGCTCCGCCTGCCGCAACAGCCAAAATATTCAAAATCATAAGGCAATTCTATAAAGTTTGCGTCCGCAATTCAATCAGCGTAAGAACAAAAATTCGTAAGAATTTCCAGGAACTTTTTATGAAGTCTTAATTTCGAGTTTTTTTTTGCAAATTATGAAAGAATGCTCTCGGCAGATTTCCAATTTGCTCAGATGGATTTGGCTCGCGCTACGCTTGTATTAATTCGGGTGCTCCGCACTTTAATTAATTCAATCGCCAAAAATCTTCACAAATTGTAAACCTGCCTGCGCTTTTATTCTTTTTACAACAAACTCGACATTCAGGCTATGAACATAAAATCCGAAAGTTTTTCTAAAACTCCAGCATTCCCTGCGCGGCGGCCTGCTTTTCTTCCGGGAACGTGTTCAGGTATTCAAACACTTTTTCCAGCCGCCACTCTATTCCATTTTTTTCACATTCGGTTCTGATTATCTGCAGCAGGCGGTCGTTGTCCGGGCTTGTAACTTCGTAAGCGTTTCCATAGGTGCGGATGTATTTTTCTTTTAACCCGGGAAAATGCTGGTCCAGCTTGCTGTAAAAATATTCGCGGTTTCCTTCGCGCAGTGTAAGCCCGATTTTAAAGCAGATTATTCCGCGCACTTTTTCCTGAACGCAGATTTCCATAAGGCGGAGGACATTATGCTCGGTGTCGTTTATGAACGGAAGGAACGGCGAAAGCCACACGACTGTAGGAATTTTTCGTTTTCTGCATTCGGCAAGAACTTTTGCGCGCCCGTCCGTAGTGCAGACCGCAGGCTCAATGACCCGGCAAAGATTTTTGTCCGCGGTCGTAAGCGTCATCTGGACAACGGCTTTTGATTTTGCGTTGATTTCTTCTATTATATTGATGTCGCGCAGAATCAGGTCGCTTTTTGTGTGCACGGTAACTCCGAATCCGCGCCTTTTGATTATTTCAAGGCAGCGGCGCATAAGGCCAAGCTCCGCCTCGCAGTGCATGTATGGGTCGCACATCGCGCCTGTTCCAATCATGCACTTTTTGCGCTTGGAAGAAAGCTTTTGCTCCAAAAGTTCCGGCACATTCCGCTTTACCTCTATGTCCTCAAAATCGTGGTTTATCTGGTAGCAGCGGCTTCTTGAATCGCAGTAAATGCAGCCGTGCGTGCAGCCGCGGTAAATGTTCATTCCGCCCCGCGCCGAAAGAATTCCTTTTGCTTCTGAAAAGTGCATGGCTAATTATAGCATATTAACATGACAGCGTCGTGTCAGGTTTAGGAAAATAAATTCTGCACGGACACTGATATTTTTGATATAATTTCAGGAGGGCTTTATGAAGAATTTAAATGAAATGAAAGCGCGGCAAAAAGATTTTGTTGGACATCTGCGCGGTTTGACTGAAAAATATGTTGCCGGTTTGGAAAAAGAAAAGATTCAGACAATTCTTTTAAGCGGTTCTGTGGCTCGTGGTGATTATTTTCCAGGGAAGCTTGGCGGATATGTGGATTTGATTGTAATGACAAAAGAACCGAATTTTGACGCGAATACAGTTTTTGGAAAAGATATAGAACCAGAGATTCCTTATCACTGCGTGGAAACCTTTATTGATGATGAAAAAATTGGTTTTGAAATAGATATTCGCCCGTTTGTTTATGTCCATAAATTTGAAACATTTGATGAACCTGGAAAATGGTCAATTCTGGAATCAAAGATTTTGTATGACGAAAATGATTTGTTTTCAAAAGAACTTAGTAAAATTGAATTTCTTAAAAAGAAAGAACTAAAATCATATTTTGAAAAAACTATTTTTGAAATTGAACGTCTTATCGGAGATTATATTTGCGACAAATGGTTGCGCCGGGCGGCTTATATTCAACTGCATGAAAATCTTGACAAAGCCATAAAGCTTGGAATTTGCTGTCTATATTACATAAATGGAAGCTATGTTGCGCCTGACAACCGTTTAAGTTATTACACTTATTCTTTTGAAAAACTACCCGAAAATTATGAAAGAATGATGAAAATGCTGATGAAACAAAATATTTCAAGCCGACGCGATTTTTTCAGAAGAAAACAACTTTTTGAATCTGGATTTTTAAACTGGCTAAAGTCTGAAAAGATTAAAATTACTGCAATTCAAATTGATTAAAACTGTAGTGCTATTGCAGGTGTAAAAATCTATATCCGTAAAGATTTCTATCTATCTTGAAGTCTTGAAAACTCCTTATATTGTAGATCAGTTTATTACTACAAATGATATGAATGTAGTCTGGCAGGATCAGCGCGATATTATTGAAGAATATAGAGATGATTTTGGTAAGCATCTGGATGAAAATGAGAACGAGGAGATTGACCTTACGCTTCTTGCTAGAATAAACAGATTATTTGAATCAATTCCGGCTCAGCTGGCAAAGGAAAATAAATTCTGCACGGACACTGATATTTTTGATATAATTTCAGGAGGACTTTATGTGTGAAATCCGCGAACTTGACGATTCTTATTTTTCGCAAATTGAAATTATGTTCCGTGACGTTTTCAATTCGCCGCCGTGGAATGACGGATGGAACGACCCGCTTCAGCTTCACGAATATATCTGCGACCTGACCCGGCGGAGAGGCTCGCTTGTCTTCGGATTTTTTATTGACGGAAAACTTTGCGGAGCCGCAATAGGCTGCATTCGGCACTGGTGGAGCGGAACCGAATATATTCTCGATGAGTTTTTTATATGCAGGGAAGCTCAGGGCAAAGGAAACGGAAAACTGTTTATGAAAGGAATTGAAGATTCGCTCAAAAAGAAAAACATAGGCGCAATTTATCTTCAGACGGAACACGGAATTCCGGCATACAGCTTCTACAGGAAAACCGGATTCACCGAACTTGAAAGCTGCGCCGTGTTTCTCAAAATTTTGGAGTAAAGGATTTGCCCGCTTTTGGTGCATAGATTATAAGGCGGAATTCTTTACAAATTTATCTCGTTCTGCCTGTTTTTAGTGATTTTTCACCCTATACAGTGTTAAATACAATAAATTTACCACCTTATAAGGTGAATTATTCTTGATTTTTCCTTTTTTGAACAATATAATTACCGCATGAGCATAAATAAGGACAAAGTGAAGGAAGTGATTCTCGAAAATCAGAGGTTCGTGCAGTCTGTGCATCTTTTTCGCCGCAGCATAAAAATCCAGCCGAACTTCAACTATATTTTTGTGGGAATACGGCGCGCCGGCAAGTCATTTTATCTGTTCCAGTGCATTCATGACCTGCTGGCAGAGGGGCATAAAATAGAGGAAATTCTTTACTTCAACTTTGAGGACGACCGCCTTGACGGAATTGAGCTTGCCGACCTTGACCTGCTTCTGCAGTGCTACGACGAGATGTTCAGCCACAAGCCTTTTGTTTTTCTTGACGAGATTCAGAATGTCGTGGGCTGGGAAAAATTCGCACGCCGGCTGGCGGACAACAAATATTCGGTTTTCATCACCGGAAGCAATGCCAAAATGCTTTCCAAGGAAATGGCAACCGTTCTTGGCGGAAGATTTCTTGTTCAGAACGTTTTTCCGTTTTCGTTCGCAGAGCATCTTTCCCTGAACGGAATCAGTACGGATCCGGTTTCCCTTATCCGCAGCAAAAATGAAATCGTGCGAGAATTCGAGACGTATTTTTACAACGGCGGACTTCCTGAGCTTCACTATGCGCAGGGAGCGGAAAAGCGACTTTGGCTCAGCAACCTTTACAACAAAATCTATTTCGGCGATTTGATTTCGCGCTACAAAATCAGGAACGAGAGAGCCGTCAAGCTTCTGATAAAAAAAATCGCGGAAAGCGTAAAGCAGCCCTCATCGTACACAAGGCTTGCGAACATCGTCTCGTCGTGCGGAACAAAGGTCAAGGCGGAAACGGTCGCGGAATATCTGAACTATGCGGAAGAAGCGTGGCTTGTCTTTCATGCGGAAAATCTTTCAGCAAAGCTTTCGGAACGTGAATCCGTCAAAAAATATTACATAACGGACAACGGAATTCTGAATCTCTTTCTGACCGACCCGAACACTTCACTTCTGGAAAATCTTGTGGCGGTAACGCTTTTGAGGAGCGAAACAGAATTCTGCTTTTACCGCTCTGCCGACTGCGAGGTTGATTTTGTTCTGCCGGAAGAAAAAACCGCTATTCAGGTCTGCTACAGCCTTTTCAATGACGAGACAAGAAAACGCGAATTTTCCGCCCTGCATTCATTGGACAGACGCTACGAGCTGAAAAACTGCCTTGTGATTTCAAAGGATGCGGAGGAAACTGCCGAATACAAAGGCACGCAGATTAAAATTCTTCCCGCCTGGAAATGGGTTCTGGAAAAACATAATTGAACGGATTTACAGCGCATCAAGCAGCGCGGCGATTTCCTTTTTGATTTCGGACTTTGACTTTATTTCTGACTCGGGGAAGAATTCACGCGGATTCGTCTCAAGAACCTCTGCGATTCTGATTATGGTCATGAGCGACGGCTGGTTTCTGCCGGACTCCACGTGCGTGTAGAAGCTCTGCGAGAAATTTCCGCGCGTGCAGACTTCCAGCTGCGAAAGTCCCTTTGAAATGCGCGCAAGCCTTATCTTCTCGATTACATATCTGTGAATTTCCTCATTTGTCATGCAAAAATGATATTATTCTTTAGAGCATAAAACGATTCTCTATACAGAATAATAATTACTTGATAGAGTAATAAAATTGCTTTATAGCAAACAGAAATAACTCTATAAAACAATGCATTTCCTTGTCAACTTATTCACAGGAGAAAATCATGAAAACACAGACAACCAGCAAAAAGAACACCGCAAAACTCACCGCCGCGCTCTTCGCGCTTATTCTGCTTTTTCCATGCTGCATGGACTCAGGCTCAGGCGGAAGTTCTGACTATGACAGCGGAAGCAACACCGAAAATAACGGCAGCCAGGAAAATCCCGACGAGCCGGATGCGCCGGAAAATCCTGATGAAATTTACTCTGCGGACGTTGAAAGCTCGGTTGTCGTGAATCTTGACGGAACCTGCACGGTTTATGTGGAAAACAGGGCAAACGCATGTAAAAACTCTTTCTGATAAAATTACAGAAAGTGTGAAA